>Ga0335395_10000005_pt1 | contig 262555 bp, 209 predicted proteins | sample MAT02_FD_205744 | JGI IMG/M metagenome (GOLD analysis project Ga0335395, IMG submission 205744) | Freshwater microbial communities from Lake Fryxell liftoff mats and glacier meltwater in Antarctica - MAT-02 (spades assembly) (version 2) ...
CGTGCGCGGGCGATGAAAAGTGCTCATGAAGCCCGAATTCGCGGACCCCAAAGCATGTCAAGTATAATATCTACAAGGACTTACGTCATGTCGCTAAGTGAACGACATTGGACCTAGGACCTAGGACCTAGGACCTAGGACCTAGGACGAAAATGTTGAGCGTGAGAACACCTTCAGCAAAAATATTCAGTGTGCGTAAGAATGTTACCAAGTCATATCCAACGTCCACGCAGTGCCGCCAATCGGTATGCCTAGACGGTCGGCGTCGAATGTACTGAGGCAAATGCCGTCATGGATAATTTCACTGGGAACGATGGCGAAATGGTGGGTGGTGGCGCTGCCGACCAGGAGCGTGGTGGGTTGACGTGGTGGGGATTCGAGGCGGACCACGCGGTGGGCGGAGCGCAGGGGGATGATCTCGTCCAGGGCGGCGCCGTCGTGGGGGCCGGCGTCGAAGGGGTCGATGGTGTTCAGCCAGCGAAATCCGGCCCGAGTGAGCAGGGCGCGAACGGGCGTCGTGGTGGGGCCTTCGCGACCGATCAGGGCGCGGGCGGCAGGGGGAAGGAGATCGGCAACCAATTCTTCGTGCGGGAAGAACGCCTCAATGAATTCCTTATCGGTGCGGCATAACAAGTCGGCGCGGTAATATTCCAGACCGGTCAACGGTCCTCCGACGGCGTCCCAAAAGGCATTGCCGCCGTCTTCACGTCGCGGGGGCAGCAATTCGGCGATCAGGCGGCGGCAGAACGCCTGCGGATGCATCGCAATCAGCAGAAATCGCGCCGCCAACAATAATTTTCCCAAGCCCCGTCCACGGGCGCTGGGGCGCACGACTAGGGCTCCGAGTTCGGTCCAGGGCTCCTGGTCTTTGATCAGAGTCAGCATGGTGCGCTGCCGGTCGACGCCGAGCTGGTGGCTATGCACGGTCTGGGCATCGACGCGCAGGGCGTAATGGGGATCGTCGGGGGTGCCGTGGACGGCGAAGACCGAGGCGGTGCCCAACAGCTGGCCGGCGCTTTCGGCCACTAGGGTATAACTGGGGGTGGGGAAGGGCATCGCACCAACGGTTCCCGATACGGCCGGAAATTGCGCGAACGACGTTTCGCTGCGCGCGATCAATTCGCCCAGGGCCTCGCGATCACTGGGTAGATTGATGGTGTCGAGCTCATCGGCGAGTTCCTTCAATGCTGCCAGGTCGCTGGCGATGATCGGGCGGATCCAGGTGGGCTGGTCGAAATCGGGTACACGTAGTGGGTTGGCGCTGGCCATGGCGCCAGTATCCGGGCTATTGCAGCAGACGCCAGCTTTGCCGGGCTTCTCGACCGGCTTTCGGCCTGGGCTTCCGGCAAAAACTTTGGGCCGGGCATTTCGGCACGGCTTTTCGTTTCCTTCGCGATTGCTGCGGTGAGACTGCGGGCCGCTATGCTCGATCTGGCACAATTCACCTTCACCGGAACCCCGGCGGATATCGGTCGCCAGCAGGGCGAGGCTCTGCGTGATCGCATCCACGCCTTCGCCGAGCAGCGGCTGGTGGCCGCCCGTGCCTATTTGGCGGAACGCGGCATCGAAGATCAGGATGCATTTTTGGCCATTGGGCGCAAATGCCTGACTCAGCTCAAGGGCTGGGACGAGGACGGCTGGATTGAGCATAATGCGACTGCAGCGGGTGCCGGCATCGACCCGGTGGTGTTGTACACCACCGGCAATATGACCGATATTCGCGATGTCTTGTTGCTGCCAGCGCGGGCGGCCGACGCCGAAGGCTGCACCGCGGTGCTGGTCCCGCGGACGCATAGTGCGTGTAGAGAGACCATCGCCGCTCAGACCTGGGATCTCAATCCGGGCGATGTCGATTATGTCGTCGCCATTCACCGTCGCCCATCTGCGGGTCACGCGACCTGGTCGATCACCTGCGCCGGTTGCCCGTCACTGATCGGCATGAATGCAGCCGGGGTCGCGGTGGGCACCACCAATATCAAAGTTGCTGGTTCGCGTATCGGTATTCCCTATCTGAGTCTGCTCCATCGCCTGATCCGCTGTTCGACCTTCCGCGAAGCGGTACGCGTCTTGGAAACCTGCCATCGTGCGGCGGCGCATACGTATTGGGTGGCCGATCGCACGCAGGCGGCGATGTGGGAATGCACCGCAACCACCCATCCGCGCCGCGACCTGCACGATGTGCCGTTCTGCCAGACCAATCATTGCCAAGTCCCCGGTCATCAGAGCAGCGAAGGGGAGCCGCCCACCACCAGTTCGCAGGCGCGCTTGGCGCGGATGCGCGCCATGGCCAGTGCCGGCAACCATACCGTCGAGTCCCTGCGTGCAGCTTTTGCAGACCGCGGCGACGGCGTCGATTCGATCAACCGTTTCGCCGAAGACGGCCAAGGCACCGCCACCAATGCGTGCATGGTCGCCATTCCTGCCCGGCGCGAATTGCACGCCTGTCGCGGACCAGCGGATCGCGGCCGCTGGGTGCAGTTGGGTTTTGACCGATGATGCTGGCCCAGGTCCAGCCTCAGCTTCCGAGCGCGGACCATCTTGCGCGCATCGATCGCGCCTGGGGTCGTGATCTGCGCGCATGTTTCCGCGCGGCTGGCTATACCTCTGCCAGCGTCGCCGAGGTCGAAAAAGCCATTCCCGGACTCTTCGAAGGACCGCGTCGCCCCCTCATTGCGCGCATGCTGAACGCGGATCCGCGCCCTTCGTCAATTTTACTACGACTCTTCTCCTACGATCTGCCGGTGCCGGCTGCCGCGGCGGCCGCGGTGCTGGGCGAGCTGATCGCGCCGCTGCACACCGCGGGCATCCTGGAATCCGATCCGCAAAACCCTGGTGCGCTGCGTTCACTGTGGCGGCTGGCACCTTTTGAAGGCTTGTGGGTTCTCAGCGATCGTCCGGATGCGGGCAGCGAGGCGGTGATGGGGCCGGGTCCGACCACCGCCGCGTTGGCGCGGGCAGCGCTGCCAGTGCCGACCGGTACGCGCGTGCTGGATCTCGGCTGCGGCGCTGGGTCGTTGGCGCTGGTTGCCGCGGCCGCTGGCGCGGTGGTGACCGCGACCGATGTCAGCGCACGCGCGGTGGCGGTCTGCGCGGCGAATGCCATTCTCAATGATTGTATAATCACCGTGCTGGTGGGCGATGGAGTGGCGCCAGTGGCGACCCAGTGTTTCGATCTGGTGGTCTGTCAGCCTCCGTATGTGATTCGCCCCACCGACACGCCGGCGGTCACCTATCTGCATGGCGGTGCGCGTGGGGATGAATTGGCGCGCAAACTCACCGTCGCCATTCCCAAGGTCCTGGCCGCCGACGGCTTGGCGTTCCTCTCGTTCGATGCACCCTCCACACCGCAGGATAATCTGGCCGATGAATTGGCTGCGGCATTCGCCGCTGAATCGGCAGCAAATCTAGCTAACCAGGCGGAGTCTGCGGTCGATGTCGTGGTTTTCGCCTGGGCTAGTCCGGGATTGGATCAATTGGCGATGGCGTATGCCAGCGTCGCCGATCTGACATTGGGCGATATCTACGCTGCCGCGGCTACGCGCTATCGAGAGCACTGCGCCATCCAGGGATTCACCGCGTTTCAACGCAATCTCGTGGTCCTGCGCCGCCCCGCGCGCGGGTACGCCATGCAGATTCCCGCCGCTGGTTCGGCGCGCCTGCGCCGCATGACGGTGGATCGATTATTGGCGTCAGCCGATGCGGCGCTTTTAGATGATGCGGATGTATTGGGCCTACGCATCGTTCCAGTGCCAGAAGCGAGCCTAGTCCGGCGTCAATCCTTCGCCGGTGGCGCGGTCACCCAGCGCATGGATTTTAGCGACGATGGCTGGTGCCCCAATCACGAGATCAGTGATGGGGTTGCCATTCTCTGCTCCATCTTGGCACAATGCCCCGATGTTGACGCCGCGATTGTCCAGTACGCCGAGGCCTGCGCGGCCCAGCCGGGCGAGGTCGCAGCTCAGGTTTTGGCCTTTGTGCGGGATGGCCTGCGGCGGGGCGTGCTGCATTGCGCGGGCGTATGAACGTCATTGGCGTCGCGTCAGCTCGGTCTGCGTCGGTTGTGATCGAACTCTGCATCGTCCCCCGCATCGTCCCCCGCATCGTCCCCAGCCATGAAAATGGCGAGCCCATTTCGGGGCTCGCCATTTTCGTCCGGAGAGGGCCTGAACGTTGAGACAGCTGCCTGTATGGCTCATGCCAAGCAGGGTGACCGCCTGAATGCTTATTTCGCCTTCGACCAGTCGTCGGCGTGGGTCACGCCGCCTTTGACGAACGTACAGGTGATCGCGCGATAGGCGAAGGTCACCGTTTCGATGGGTAAATCGCTGCCACCGCTTTGGTTCACGGATTCGACGCGACCGTGCTTGATATCGATGGTGTAGAAATGTTCGCTCACGGCCTTGCCGTCAGCCGGTGGACGGAAGAACTTGAACACGCCATCGATGATCTGATTGGTGACCAAAGCTTTCATCAGCAGGGGGCTGGCCTTGTCGATCCGCTTGGAGATGGCGATCGAGGTGTATTGGCGACGACCGCTGGCGGCGCCGGTGGCCCAGTCGATCGGGTTGGAAATACCAAAACCGAACGAATGGCATTCAATCTGGCCATCGGTGAACTGAGTACTTTCGCCGTCGGTCTTGGCGCCGGCAATCTTTAGGCTCAGGTGGGGATTTTCTGCCATGGGAGTTCTCGCTGGTGAGGATGTCCGCCCGGTTCAGGCGGAACAAAGAGGGGAAGGGGATGAAAGGCCGGATGGTGAAGAAGTGGAGAAGACCGCGCACAGCCCTGGCCACTCCGGACCCACCGGCTCGACTTTTAGGAACGGTCCCAGGCCAGTCAATGTGCGATTCGCCCGTTTCCCAATCTCCGAGCCCCGCTGATAGGAGTGTCGAGCCAGTGGACAGGGGGTGGCTGCGGCGGGCCACGGCCGGGACTTGCGCCGCACGGGTCCGCCCTATTGTCCTCGGATCATCCCTTTCGGAGATTGCCATGGCCGTCCAAGGATCCGTCGCCCCCAAAGAGCGCGTCAATATCGTCTACAAAGCCGACACCGGCGGCAAATCCGAAGAAAAGGAATTGCCACTGAAGTTGCTGGTTATGGGTGATTACACCCAGCGCGGTGATGCGACCCCGGTCGAAAACCGTAAGCCGATCAATATCAGCAAGGACAACTTCAACGATGTCCTGGCCAGTCAGAAACTGAAGCTCGACGTCACGGCGGACAACACCCTAGCCCCCGAGGGCGGCGAACTGCCGGTGAGCCTGCAGTTCAAATCACTCAAGGATTTCGAGCCTGAGGCCGTCGCGCGTCAGGTCCCCGAACTGTCGAAGCTGCTGGAATTGCGCGAAGCCTTGAATGCCCTCAAGGGGCCCCTTGGCAATATCCCCGCTTTCCGCAAGAAGATCCAGGCGATCATCGGCGACGATGCTGCGCGCCAGGCAATCATGGCCGAACTCGGCGGCGATAAGTAAACCCTTTACGATCCGCGCCGCTCCTACGCGAACGCGCGAGACAGGACCAACCCATGGCCGACCAACAAGCCCAAACTGAAGCCGCCGGCGGTGCCGAAGGCTCTCTCCTCGATCAGATCATGGAGCAGACCAAGCTCTCGCCCAATGACGAAGGCTATGCCATCGCCAAAAAGGGCGTTGGCGCTTTCATCGTCCAGATGCTCGCTGGCACCCAACGTGATCCGAAGGCAGACAAGGCCGCAGTCGACGCGATGATCGCCGAGATCGACAAAAAGCTGAGCAAACAGCTCGACGCCATCCTGCACCATGAACAGTTTCAGAGCTTGGAGAGTTCCTGGCGCTCGCTGAAACTGCTGGTCGACCGCACCGATTTCCGCGAAAACGTCAAGATCGAGCTCTTGAATGTTTCCAAGGAAGACCTCCAGGGCGATTTCGAAGACGCCCCGGAAATCGTCAAGTCGGGGCTCTACAAACTCGCCTACACCGCAGAGTACGGCCAATTCGGCGGTGAACCCTATGCGGCGATGATTGGCAATTATAGTTTTGGTCCCGGGCCACAGGACATCGCCTTGCTGCAAAAAGTCGCCAGCGTTGCGACCATGGCGCACGCGCCTTTCCTGACGGCAGCCAGCCCCAAGTTCTTTGGGGTTGATTCCTTCACCAAACTGCCCGCCCTGAATGACCTCAAGTCGATGTTCGAAGGGCCGCAATACGCCAAATGGCGTGGCTTCCGCGACAGCGACGACGCGCGCAGCGTGGGTCTGACGGCGCCGCGGTTCCTGCTGCGCTTGCCCTACGGCCAAGACACCGTGCCGGTCAAGTCGTTCAATTATCAGGAAGAGGTCAAAGGCGATCATAGCGCTTATCTGTGGGGCAATACCGCCTTCACCCTCGCCAGCCGCCTGACGGACAGTTTCGCCAAATACCGCTGGTGCCCGAACATCATCGGCCCCCAGAGCGGTGGGAGCGTTGATGATCTGCCCTTGCATCAGTACGAAGCGATGGGCGAGATCCAGACCAAGGTGCCCACCGAAGTGCTGATCTCTGAACGCCGCGAATACGAACTCGCTGAAGAGGGCTTCATCAGCCTGTCGATGCGCAAGGGTTCCGACAACGCCAGCTTCTTCTCGGCCAATTCCTGTCAGCGCCCCAAGACCTTCGGTACCAGCGCCGAAGGCAAGGCCGCCGAGACCAATTATCGTCTCGGCACCCAGCTGCCCTACATGTTCATCATGAATCGTCTGGCCCACTACATCAAGGTGCTCCAACGCGAACAGATCGGCTCGTGGAAAGATCGCAACACGTTGGAAAGCGAACTGAACGACTGGATTAACCAGTACGTCAGCGAAATGGACGATCCCTCACCCGAAGTCCGTAACATGCGTCCGCTGCGCAGCGCCCAAATCACCGTCGAAGAAGTCGCCGGCGAAGCCGGTTGGTACAAAGTCGGCATGAAGGTCAAACCCCACTTCAAATACATGGGCGCATCCTTCACGCTCAGCCTGGTCGGGAAGTTGGATAAGAAATAATCTAACTTTTCTCTCGGTGGGATTGCGTGCGTACGGGGTCCGAGGTCCTAGGTCCTAGGTCTTCTCTGCGAGGTCAGTTTTGTCCAGGAGGATGCTTCTATGACCGAGATCTTTCCCATATATCTAGGCGGGCAGCAGTACGTACAGTTCCGCATGCAAGACCTCGGACTTAGGACTTCGGATAGGTTTCATAAAGATGACCCAGAAAATGTGGCCGCCCATAGACAGGGAAACTCTCGCATAAAGGACCTAGGACCTAGGACCTAGGACCTAGGACAGAGGCAATGAAACGTTCATCTGCAAGGTGATCATGTACCTCAGAACCCGACGATAATGCTACGAAGTATCACCCTCCTCGAACGCCTGAGTCGCGCTGCCCGTGGGGAAGCGTCGCGGACGTTGCGTGAGGATCGGCCGGCGGTGTTGCGGTCAGTGTTGCGGAATCTGGCGAATATTCTTAATACCCGGGTCGGCAGTGCGGCGGCGCAACTTGATCTGGGAGTGCCCTCGCCGCATGAATTGATGCAGGGATACCCCGGTACGGTGGACGACGCACGCAAGGCGATCAAATCGTGCATCGTTACCTATGAACCGCGCTTGACCAATGTCGTAGTGACCTCGCTGGTCGACGAAGCGGGAACCCTGGCGATACGCTTTCAGGTCACGGCGCAGTTGGCAGGCGGCACCACGCGCGACCCGGTCTCCTTTCGCACCGCCGTAACGCCTGACGGCATCCTGCGCATCCAGGACGGCTGAACTGGTCATGGCCTTCAATACCTATTATCAGGACGAGCTGAATTACCTGCGCGAGCTGGGCCGCGAATTTGCGGCCGCGTACCCGGAAACCGGCCAGTATTTGCAGGAAGCCGGCGCCGACCCTGATGTCGAACGCCTGTTGGAGGGCACCGCTTTTTTGACCGGTAGGCTGCGCCAAAAACTCGACGATGAATTGCCGGAATTCACCCATGGGCTCATCGAGACTTTTTGGCCGCAGTATTTGCGCCCGATTCCGGCCATGACCACCGTGCAATTCGACGCGGTGCGCGCGGGCGACAAAGAGATCCGCCGCATTCCCCGCGGCGCCGCCCTGCATTCGGTGCCGGTCGATGGCACCCGCTGTCGTTTCCACACCCTCTACGATGTCGACGTGCTGCCGCTGCGCATCGAGGCCCTGGTCCTGCGCGCGAATCATCCCGCCAGCGTTCGGGTAACTTTACGCGCCAATGACGGCGTGCGCTGGGATAAACTCGGCCTCGATTCCCTGCGTTTTCATTGTGCGGGCTCACCGGCCTTGGCCAACGCGTTGTGGCTGTGCCTGACCCGCCATTGCACGGCGGTCACCCTGGAAAGCGGCGATCGGCGAGTGCCACTGCCGCGCGAACGGCTGCGCATGATCGGCTTCGCTCCGGAAGAATCCCTGTATCCGGACGCACGCACCAGTTTCCCCGGATTTGCCCTGCTGCACGAATATTTCGCCTTTCCCGCCAAATTCGCCTATGTCGAAGTCGGCGGCTTGGCAGCCCTTTCCATGTGCGAGGCTGGCCGCGACGTGGTGCTGGAATTCGCAGTCAGCGATATTCCCGACGGCATGGCTAAGGTGCAGGTCGGGAATTTGCAATTGGGTTGTACTCCGGCGATCAATCTGTTCCCGCATCAGGCCGCGCCGATCGGCATCGATGCGGCCCGCAAAGAATATAAAGTGCTGCCGGCGGGGGATAATCCGGCTCATTTTGATGTATGGAGCATTGATGCGGTGACTGGTATCGTACCCGGCGACGCCCGTTTGCATCCCTTTCGCCCGTTGCATCAAGATGGTACTGCCATGGCCGGTAGCGAAGGTGCTTATGTCATCCGCCGCAAACCGGCGCTCATCGGAGCCGGAGTCGATTGCTATCTCGCCTTAGCCGGAAATTTGCCAGGGGTCGAAACCCTGTCGCTGGATGTCACCTGCACCAACGGGCGTCTGCCGCAAGCTTTGGGTCCGGGCGATTTGGCCACGCCCACCGCGAGTTGTCCGCCGGGGGTGCGCTTTCGGAATCTCACCAAGCCGACGCCGAGCATGGCTCTGCCGTTGGGCGGTGCGCTGGAGTGGCGATTACTGGGCCATCTGTCGTTAAATTACCGCACCCTAGCTGACGTGGGTGCCCTGCGCAGTCTATTGGATCTCTATAATGTCAGGGCGTGGTTCGATCAGCCCTCGCGGCAGGCGCATCGGCGCCTGATCGATTCTATCCATGCGGTCAGCGCCATGCCGGCCACCCAGGTGGCCGATGGGGCGCTGCTGCGCGGAATCGCGGTGACCGTGGATCTGGCCCCGGCTGGCTTTGACGGCGAGGGCGATCTGGTGCTGTTTGCCGCCATTCTCGATGGCTTCTTTGCCCAGTACGTGGCGCTGAATGCATTCTCGCGCCTGACCGTGCGCAGCGCGGATGGCAGTAATGAACGCCGCTTCGCGGCGCGTCTTGGTGAGCGGCGGCTGCTATGACGACTGCGCGCGGGCCGATCTCGGTTCCAGCGATCGAGCAGCCGCAGCGTTATTCTTTTGTTGATGTCCTTGAGCAGCTCGAAAGCAGCCAGCCGCAGGCGGCGGCAGTGGGGCATCTCGGGCCACCCGCGCGCGAGGCAGTGCGCTTACGCCCGCTCCTGTCGCTGGCCTTTCCGACCGCCGATGTGTCTTCGGTGCAGGCACGAAAAAGTGGCCCACCGTGGCTGGTCGAAACTACCTTCCTCGGCTTATATGGCGAATCGTCGCCGCTGCCGACCTATGTCACCGAACAATTGTTTGTCGATGAGCCGAATCCGACGCGCGACATCATCGACATCCTCAATCATCGTTTGTTGTCCCTGGCTTACCGGGTCTTACGCAAATATCGCCTGACCCGGCGCCCGGAATTGATCGGCATGGCCGGGCGTCTGGCCGGGGTGAATCCGGAAAACGGACAGCCCCGGCATCTGCTGGCGTTCATGGGCCTGCTCGCCCAGCAGCCCCGCTCAGCAGGTTGCCTGCAAGCGGTACTTTCGGCTGCCTTCGGCGGGGTGGCGGTGATGGTCGAGCAGTGCGTGCCGCGCTGGAGCAGCCTGCCCACGGACCGTCTGGCGCGACTCGGCCGCGAAAATTGCACGCTCGGTGGCGATTGCTTGCTCGGCAACCGCATCTTCAACCGTTCAACCGCTTTCGGCGTTACCGTTGGCCCTATTGCGGGTGAATTATTCCGGCGCTTTCTGCCCGGTGGCGATGCCATGGGTACCCTGGGTGAATTGATCCAGGAATTTAATACCGAACATCTTGATTACGAAGTCGAAATCGTTGTCGCCGGTGCCGACTTGGATGCATCCGCCCTCGGCGGAACCGAGCGTCTGGGTTGGGATACCCGCCTTTCCGGTCCACCGGACGCGCTGTACCGCGTCCACCTCACTGCCGCTGCCTGAATCCAGGCCCCGCTCCCTGCTAAGGATGACGCCATGGCTGAAATGAATCTCAAGACCCTGATCAGCCGCCTGGATGGCGTCTGCACCCGTGCGCTGGAGGCGGCCGCTGGGACCTGCGTCTCACGTGGACATTACGAAGTGACGGTCGAGCACGTCCTCGCCATCCTGCTCGCCGACGAGCGGGGTGATATCGCCTGCATCCTGAAAAAATATCAGGTCGATGCGGCGCGTCTCGCGCGCGCAGTCGAGGCGGTGCTCGACCAGTCGCGCACGGGCAACCAGGGTCGCCCGGTTTTTTCTCCGATTCTTTTGCAATGGCTGCAAGAAGCGTGGCTGGTGGCTTCGCTGGAACTCAGCCTTCCGGAACTACGCAGCGGCGTGCTCTTTATCGCCCTGCTGCGCAAGGACGCCTCGTTGTGCGCCGGGTCCTATAGCGATTTATGGGCAAGCATTCCCGCGGACGAGGTCACCCGCAAGCTCGACAGCCTGGTTGCTGAATCGACTGAGAAAAGTGCGGTTGAAACCGCCGCCGCCAGTCCAGGAGGTGCGCCAGGAAAAGCGGGCGAAAGCCCCATCGCCCGGTTCTGCACCGATTTCACCGCCAAAGCCAAAGAGGGTAAGATCGATCCCGTTTTCGGGCGCGACGACGAAATCCGTCAAATGGTCGACATCCTCGCACGCCGGCGGAAGAATAATCCGATCTGCGTCGGCGAACCCGGCGTCGGCAAGACCGCCGTCGTCGAAGGCTTGGCCCTGCGCGTGGTCGAAGGCGACGTCCCCGATGTGCTTGCGGGCGTGCGCATCATCGGGCTAGACCTGGGCATGCTGCAAGCCGGGGCCAGCGTGAAGGGGGAATTCGAAAACCGGCTCAAGGGCGTGATCGAAGAAGTCAAATCGTCGCCCACCCCAATCATTCTGTTCATTGACGAAGCGCACACCCTGATCGGTGCTGGCGGTGCCGCAGGCACGGCGGATGCCGCGAACTTGCTCAAGCCGGCCCTGGCGCGCGGCGAGATGAAAACCATCGCCGCCACGACCTGGGCAGAATATAAAAAATACTTTGAAAAAGACGCCGCCCTGGCCCGACGCTTCCAGTTGGTCAAGCTCGACGAACCCTCGGTGGCGACCACCCACACCATGTTGCGCGGTCTCCGCGATACGTATGAAAAAGCGCACGGCGTGGTCATTCGCGACGACGCCCTGCTTGCCGCTGCGGCCATGGGCGCACGCTATATCACCGGTCGTCAGCATCCCGACAAGGGCATCGATCTGATCGACACCGCGGCGGCGCGGGTCAAGGTCGCTCTAGCAACCAAACCCTCAGCGTTGGAGGTGGTGGAACGGCGGATCCAGGATCGCGAACGCGCCAAACGTTCGATTGAGCGCGACCGCGAAACCGGCGGCGCTTTTGATGCCGAATCCTTGACCGAACTGGACACCGGCTTGACCGCTGATCGCGCCAGTCGCGATGATTTAACCCAACGCTGGCAGACGGAAAAAGCCGCAGCCGACAAGGTCATTGCCGCACGCACCGCATTGATGGGGTCCAACGGCGACGCGACCAAGCGCGCCGCTTTTGACAGCGCTTTGGCCGCGTTGAAAGTGGTGCAAGGCGATCAGCCCTTGATGCATGTCGAAGTCACCCCCGAGGTCATCGCCAAGGTCATCGCCGACTGGACCGGCATCAAAGTCGGCAGCATGGTCAAGAATGAGGCCGCCAGCCTGCTCGCTTTTGAGAGCGAATTGAAAAAGCGGATCAAGGGTCAGGACCACGTGCACGAGATCGTCGGCAAGGGCATCCGTGCCGCCAAGGCTGGGCTCAAGGATCCGCGCACGCCGATGGGCATTTTCCTGTTCGTCGGCCCCTCGGGCGTGGGCAAAACCGAGACCGCCACCGGCGTGGCGGATCTGCTGTTCGGCGGCGAACGTTTCATGACCGTGATCAATATGTCGGAATACCAGGAAAAGCACACGGTGTCGCGCCTCGTGGGATCGCCCCCCGGTTACGTCGGTTACGGAGAGGGCGGCGTGCTTTCTGAAGCCGTGCGTCAACGCCCGTATTCCGTCGTGCTGTTGGATGAAGTTGAAAAGGCCGACCTCGAAGTGATGAATATCTTTTATCAGGTGTTCGATAAGGGTATTCTCAACGACGGCGAAGGGCGCGAAATCGACTTCAAGGATACGGTCATTTTCCTGACCTCGAACTTGGCCACCGACGTGATCATGGCGGCCTGCGACGACCCGGAAAAACCGGCTATCGACGATCTGGTCGCGGTGATTCGTCCGATCTTGTCGAAACACTTCAAGCCCGCTTTGCTGGCGCGGATGACTATCGTCCCGTTCTTCCCGATTTCCCAGGACGCCCTGCGCGACATCGCCACGATTAAGTTGAATAAGGTCCGTGAGCGCATGCGTGCCACCCATAAGATGGATCTGGTGTTCACCGACGCGGTGATCACCGCCATCGCCGAACGCTGCACCGAGCCCGAAACCGGGGCGCGCAATATCGATCACATTATTGCCGGCAATCTGCTGCCGCGCATTTCCACCGAAGTGCTGACCCGTCTGGGGGCAGGAACTCTCCCCCCGCGCTTAACCGTGGGATATGATGCCACAGACGGCTTCACCTTCGCCTTTGGCGAAGCTGCGGCTGCAGGAGGATGACATGAGCGACGATATTCTTGGCGACATGCTTGCACACACATCGGGGCAAGGGGCGCGGAAATCCGGCGGCGGCCTGGGCGATGTCCTGGGCCGCGCCGTCAGCGGTGATCGTCCTGCTGTGGCGCCGCGAGCAGCGGATACGTCGCGTCTGGTCAGCTTGGATCAGACCACGTGGCAGGTGGTGCTGCGCTATCTTCCGGCAGACAGCGTTCCGGCCCTGCTCGCGGCTTTGCCGATGGCCGCTGCGGAGCGTTTGGTCCTGGCGCATGATGCGCAGGGCCAAGCGTGGATTGCCAGTCAGACCAGCGCCATCGAAGGCGCGACTGCCGCCCAACAAAGTGCAGCTATCGCCAAGGCCGAGGCCGCCCTGGCGCGGGCCGGATCGGTGCCGCAACCGGGCACCGCAGCGCCGGGGCCGACCAGCAGCCGGGTCGAGCCCGTCGCTACGGGCCTGGGTTTTTCGGCGATCATTCCCCGCGCTCCCGCCCCAGCAGCGCGGCAAGCACATGCGCCCCAAGCGGACCCGGACGACGACATGGCAGCGGTCATAGCCACCCTGGCCGATTTGGTCAGCGCTGCGCAAAACCGTTCGCCGGCTGAATTGCAGGACCTTGCGTCAACGCTTGATCATCCGCTCTTGGCGAACGGCTTGGCCTTGATCGCTGCCGGAGCTGATGCACATGTGCTCACCGAAAAGGTCGAGCACCTCGCCGTCACCTGGCTTGCTGCGCAGCAACGTCAGGTTTCCCTCATTCATGCTGCGCTGCTCGCCATCCGCTTTGGTGAGGACGATGCAGCTTTCCGCGCCCGCGTGCGCTAAGCGCCGTGTGCGCCGACAACAAACAGGGCTTGTCGTTTTACGGAAAGCCGCAGCCTGCTCGCGAGGATTCCCATGGATCAGCACCTGACCGTCGACGGCCATACACTCAGCCTGACTGCAACCTCCGAGGGCCACCTCCTCCGCGTCACCGGTCCGGACGGTGGGGCTGGCTTGACCATCGCCTTGACCCCGCAAGGCCCGGTGCTGCGCGTGGCTAGCGGTTTGCGTATCGAAGTCGCCGGCGATCTCGACCTCGAAGGCGAAAATGTGCGGGTATTCGGTCGCGATGACGTGCGCATCGAAGCCGGTCGCGGTGATGTCTTTATTCGCGCCAACGATGACGTGCGCCTGGATGGCGAACGGATTCGGAATAATTGCTGATGCCTGGTCCCGGACGTGATGTGCTAGGAGTGATCCTGATCGAGCAACGGCTCGGTCAATTGCGCGAGCGCTTGGCGACCGCGACGTTGGTCGGAAACCCCGTGCCCGTCGAGGCGATCCCGCAGCAAGAGCAGGACGCGATCACAGCCGTGTGGGCTGAATTAAATCAACCGACCCCGGCTGCTTTATTTGGCGCCGGTCCCGAAGGCCCCACCGGCGACGGGGGCAAGCTGGGTCAGGCGCAGGTGCTCGATGCGCATCACGCCCTGCTCGCCATTCCCGTGGTTGGCGATCCGCGCTTTGCAGAACGAACCTGATGCGCTGCTCGACCGACAGTATTTGGCCGGTGAGTTTACGTACGGGTTCGACCTCGCCGAAGGAAATGACCACGGTGGTCGCGTGCACGACGACGTGGCGAATTGAGGCTGGGCGTTTGGTGCCTGCTGAAGCTGAGCAACGCTGGAAACCGTCTGAGGCACCAACGCGCATTGCCGGGGTGCAACTCAGTGGCGATCTCGATTATCGTCGCCAGGACGTGGCGCTGGTCGTCCTCGGTCAGGCCTACGCCCCGCAAGGCCGGCCCATAACCGAGATGGACCTGGCAGTGACCTGTGGTCGCATCCAGCACCGCAGCCACATTATTGGCGATCGCCGCTGGGAGAAATCCTGGATGCGTTTGCGCATCGGTGCGCCCACACCATTTACCAGTATGCCGATCAGCAATGATCGCGCTTTTGGTGGCACTGCAGTAACCCCGCACGGGCCGATGCCGCATGCGGTCAATCCGCAGGGTCGCGGATTTCAAATGAGCGCCGACACCGTGCCGGATTCGCTGTTGCCGAATTTTGAGGATCCCACTGCTCCTATCACTTCCTGGACGGATCGCCCGGTGCCGTCGTTGTGGTTTAAAGGCACCGGTGGACCTGCGATTATAAATCCGCCAGCGGATCCGATTGAATTTACCCGTGCCGTCGGTGCCGCCGTACTGCTGGATGGTCCGCCAGCTTTATGTGGCGCGGTAGCCGATCTCGGGAATGCCATTCAGTTAGACGGTTTTGCCGCTGCCGGTCCGCTGACCGTGCCGTTGCCAAGCCCCGATGCCGGCTGGTGTTCAGTTCAATTGGGTGCGCGCCGTTCGCGTTTCCCGATGCAGCCGACCCGCATCGTGGTTATGCCCGCCAGCGCCGCGCTGGTGGTGACGTATGCAGCGCGCTTTCGCTGGTTGATGGAACCCAAAGACGACCGCAGCGTAGTGGTCGGATGGAAAGAATAACTGTGGCTAGCGCATCCTCTTCTGCTTTGCCTGAGCCGATTCCGCAGCCGGAACAGATTGTCTTGGAGTCAGCGCCGCCAGCGCCCCCAGTGCAGCCGTTGCACAGCGAAATGATGGTCGTGCGGCTCTCTGGATATGACGAATTGGCGGTGGTGCATAAACGCAGTTATCGTTGGAAATCCGGTGCCGAGCCGCAGCGCCTGAGCGAAGACGAGCCGCTGCGCCAAATGCCCGAGGTCTGGCCCGAAAAGGTCGATGAGCGCGGACCGTCGTATCGTGGTTTGGTCGATGCCCATGCGTGGCGCACCGGCGTCGATGTCCTGGTGCGCGGCACCGCGCGGGCTGCGCGATCAGTGGGACAATTGCCACTGGCGGTGCGGGTCGGCGATCGTGTCGTGACCGGTATCGCCTGGGGTCAACGTCGCATCGAACGGCGCGGCAATGCCTGGGCCTTTAGTGAACCCGAACCCTTTACGGAATTAACGCTGCGCGATGAGTGGGCCTATGGCGGCAGCGATGCAGCAGCCGAAGCGCGCATAATTGCCCAAGCCGTGGCGTCGATGACGCCCGAGCAACGCCGCCGCGCGGGGCCTTCTGTACAAGGTCTGCTCGGCAGCCACCGACCTTTGGCGTATCCCCGCAATCCTTATGGCCTGGGTTATGTGCTCGACGGCCGACCCGAGGACGTGGTTGGCCGTGCCTTACCGCGCTTGGAACGCAGCGATGATGTGCTGACCCCGGCGCGCTTGGTCCTGCCGGCGCCATTTGCGTGGGTGCCGCAGCCATTGCCGTTTTCGTGGAGCGGTTTACCTCCGTATGCCTTTCCGCGCATCGCCATGGCCGGCGCCCCGCCCAGCGGCTATGAGCCCGGCGCGGTGTGTCCGGAAATTACCCGAGGCTGGCTGCCGCAAGATTTTTGTCGCGGTAATATCCACAGCACGAGTCCGCAGGATCTGCCGCGTTTGTTGCATCCGGATTATGTGCGCAACGCCGATCCGGCCCTGCGCTTTGCGCAGCTGGCGGCAGCGACACGAATTGAATTGAATGGCTTCAGCGGCACCGCTCCCGCGCTGGTCACCACGGTGCCGCACGATCGGCCGCTCGCCGAACATCCGGACCCGAGTGGACGTAAGGAACCCGTGCTGGTTCCTTTAGTGCTGCATGAAGTCGTCATTGATGCGGATCAGCAGCAGATGCACGTCATTTTCGCCGGGCGTACGCGCCTGGAACGTCCGCTGACACCTGCCGTGCTCGCCCACGTGGCGGCAGGCCTCCGTATTCGAGAAGGGGGCCGCTAATGGTTGGGCGCATCACCAAATACCCGCCGATCATGGCTATGGCATTAGATGCGCATCAAGCGTCGGTCGTGGTCACCCCCGGCAATCCGCCGCCTTTGCCACCCATTCCAGCGCTCCCCGCTGTGCACTGGGTGAACATGGCGACCATACCCATCTCGTCGATGTTCCTGACCGGGAAATATACGCGCACCACCGCCAATGAATTCATGGGCGCCGTTCTGTGGCAACACGACTGGGGTCCTCTCCAGATCCACCTGCCCATTCCGGCTGAATGCCTGGTTTCGATTAGTTTGGCTTTATTGCCATTGGCATCCCAGGCGAAATTCTTCCTTCCCGCTTTTGCCGTGCAGGAGGCCATGGAAGGTGCGATTGCGGGCGGCGCCACGCCGGTGGCAGTGTGTCTGCCGATCTTCTGCATGCAGGTGCAGACGTGCCAAGATATCGCTGGTTGGGGTTTTTCCGCGCCGATGGGAATGGCAATGGTGGTCCCTAGCGTGCGCTGGGTGAATTTCACCATGGGCGATCTTTTTGCGGGCCTGATCGGCATGGCCACCGATTGCGTCACCGGGTTGATCTGTTCCGGAGCGGGGAAAGCCCTGGGGCTGCCGGACAGTTTGGCCGGTGGGGTAGCCGGAGCGATGATCAATAATGCCCTGACCGGGATCCAGGCCTGGCAAGGCACCATGGGCGCAATGGGCCAAGCGGGGACGTCGGTCGGTGCCTTAACCATTCCCATCTTCGGTATCGCGGTGCTTGCCGGCTGGGGTGGTGGCATAGCAGCTAATTCAGTCGGCAATTCCTGGCCGCAGCCCGCGGACCCAGCGCAGCGGACCGGAGTTGTTGAATAACGTGACCATAAAAGTACTATTCATTTATTAATTAATTACTTCATTTAATTAGTATAGGGTACTTTCGCATTTGCTGGGGAAAGCACAAGCGGGTTCGCGGAGAGCGTTTTGCCGAGACTGGACGCAATATTTTGTAAAATCCAACAATACAGTCGGCAGATGCAAAGATGCCAGGGTTGAGACGTCTCGAGTCCATGACGTCAAAAGCAATAATGCATATATCGTCTCCATTATCAAGGGTGCTCCATGTACAAACATATTTAAAATTTCCGTTGTATGATATTATGCCATCGAAGTCCACGTTGGACTGGGCGGAAATAAGCTGATGGCATAAGGCATTAAGAAGGCGTATATTATCATGCCGTGGCATCATTGTCTTCGGGTCGATGCGAATGACCGGAGCGAATAACTCAATCGGCGTTCCGTTGTTCAGAAAATTATTGTAAAATAAAGCGTGGAAAAACCTGCAAATGCGATAAAAAATTTTTCTAGTTGAACATTATATAACAACTTTGCCAAAGGATGCCCGTCAACCGCGATGTTTTCAATGACCTTGCTAAATCTGCCTTGGGCCAGGACATTTCCTGAGGATTGCGACCATAGAATGGCTACCTTCTCGTCTAGAATAGACCAATAGCCGTTACATTTTTTGTGGACACGAAGCATCGTCGGATAATTTTCCTGGTCACTAGGTCTGAATATTGACTTAGGCGGACAGTGATCCCGATTGATTGAGATTCCATTATTAAGAGGGTGTCCACAGAGATAGCAAAAAACAGGCTTCGGCTGCCGCCGGTAGTCGGACTGCGATAGAATCAACACATTGCACCCTTAACCTTCCGTCAATTATTGGTGATCATCGCCCCGCTGAGAGCGACGGTGGCGCCACCTTTGATGTTAATCAGCGCGCCTTCAACATTGCACACTGCGTTGCCGGCAAAGGTAGCGGCGGCGTCGGCGGTGACTGTGACCACCGCGGCGCTGGCACTGAGGGTTGCGGTGCCCGCAAGGGTGACTTGGGTGCCATTGAGTGTGGCGGCGGCATCGGCGGCCAGGGTGAGATTGGCGGCATGCGCGGTCATCGCGCCATCAGCATTTACATCCACACTCGCAGCGCCCATTTTCAGGGCGCCACTGGCGGTAATGGTCACTTCGGTGGCCTCAATCGTAATCCCGGCCGGGGTCAGGGTGATCACCGAACTACCGACGGCGAGGGTGATTTTATTGGCGGCGGAAAAAGTGATTTCATCATCGCACGACAGGGTGGTTTTGCCGACCACGCCCATGTCGCTCTTTCCTTGCACCGAGATTTTATGGTCCTTGGTTGCGGTCAACGTGACGAGCTCATCCTTGTCACTGAGACACAGCATATTGCCTTTGACGCTGGTCAGAGTGATCGATTCGGAGCCACCTTCGTCTTCAAAGACCAACGACGATCCCGAAGCGCTGCGCACGACGCACTGGGTTTTATTGGCTTCTTGAACTGGGCTGGGATTTTCGACATTCGGCATCGCAGCGGCGATGATCGGGCGATCCGGGTGACCATTGACGTGCGCGAGCAGCACTTCGGTGTCGGGCGGCAAGGGGAAATGGAAGCCCTGCGCGGGGCCCGCATACGGCTGCGCCATACGCACGATGCGTTCGGTGCTGGTGCTTTCGCATAAGACCTGAACGCGATAGGCGCCGTCGAGATGATTCCCATCTTTATCGCCGGCGGTGGCCAGGATGCGTCCACTGACCAGGCCAGATATATTCGGCACCGGCGTGGTCTGGGGTGGGCGCCATGGGAGTTGCGCCCGTTTCAGCGCCGTACAGGTGGTTGCAAAGGACTGCGCCTTGCCGGCGATCGGGGCCTGAAAGACGTGATGGGTGCTGACGCAGAGAAAATCGCCGCGATGCACCTCTAGCCCATCGATCTTGAACGGGGAACCCGCGCGCAAACCGGGGATATTGCCGCGTCCGTGGTGCAGCTGACGTTGGCAGGTCAGCACATCGCTGCGCACGGCGGCGTAGCGATCGGCATCCTCGGCCACGCGCAGATGCTGCTGATCAGCGCCCTCGTGCACGCCGTCGACGCTGGTGCTGCGCGGGGTGCGGATGGAGCTGCGGCCCAGCAGGGGAGTGGAGGGATGTTGCGGATCATAATCGCGAACGACCACTTCTTTGGTAGTGACGCGATGCGTGCGCGAGAACGCCACCATGGCGCCCACTTCATCGCCCGCATGGCCGCCTTCGCCGAATTCGAATTGGACCAGAAGATTATCGCTGGCCGGGGAAAAGGCATTGGTCGAGTCGCCCAGTATCAGCCGATGACTGCTTTGCGCATGTTGGAACCAATAGGCGATGCCCTCATGTTCAAGCAGGCGTGAGATAAAATTGAAATCGGATTCTTCGTATTGGGTCACGTGGTCGACGGTCGGATAGGACGCCGACATTTTAGCTTCGAAATCGACCTGCGCTTCGCTGAGGACGGTTTTGATGACGTCGATCACGGTGGTGTCGCGCCACACCCGGGTGCGCCGATTCAAGGTGCTTAGCCACCAGTGCGGAGCCAATTCGATGCGATAGCGTTGGCGCTCGTCTTTGGATTGGCCGACATGTTCGGCGCTGGTGACGACGCCGTGCAGATTCCATTCCTGGTTCCCCAAGGCGGTGACCAGAGCGTATTCCTGGGTCAGGACTTGATCGAGGTCGATCGCCGCGGCATCGGCCGGCTCGGGGGTTATCAGGTCGATCTGGGCGAGATAGGGCCGCGACAACCCCTCACGGAGGTCGTACCCCGTGACCAGGAGGTCGGCCAGGGTGCGATCGCCAGCCAAGAAGGCTGTCAAAGCAGGGGCGTCGGTAGTCATGCCGCAATCCTCGGGGGTTGCGGCCTTTCTAGGAGATGTGGGCGAATAACAAGGCGGCGACTGCCCGGACGGTTTGGGGTGTCGCCGTGCCGGCGGCGCCCGCGTGGAAAAGCCTTGCGCCCTCGCGGGGGCGGTCGAGAACGTGTCGGCCCGTGGCGCAAGCGCGCTGTGGTTGATCGCACTGGCAGCGCGGGCCGTATCCAGGAGCCTCTTCGCCCATGCGCCCATCCCTCTCTTCTCTCACTCCCGCCCTTCTTCCGGCGCTCATTCTTTCCGGCCTGATGCTGGGTGGATGTTCCGATCAGCGCACCGTCGCGGTCAAGGTGCACGGTGTCACGCCGATGAACCTGAACACGGAGAAAGAATCGACACCGGTAAATGTGCGGGTCTATGCCCTCACTGACGACAGCACCTTTCGTGCGGCCACGGTCGATCAATTATGGTCCGATGCCGGCAAGGTGCTGGGCGACAAAGTTGTCGGCGAACCGGTGACCTTCACCGTCTTTCCCGGCAATGCGGGTGATCCGCCCGTGCGCCAGGAGCTGACCATCAGCAAGCGTGCGGCATTCTTGGGTATACTCGCCCTGTATCAGGGTGCCGATGCCCAGGACCGTCGCACCCTGGTGCTGCCGCTCCGCGAGGCCGGGCGCCAGGTGCTGACGTTCAGCGGCTATGCGGTGAGCGTGGCAGACGCGGGCAAGGAGCCCTAAGCAGTCATGGAATATTTGCAGCGGGTCCTCTGGCATGAGGGCATGTTCCTCACCCCCAATCATTTCCAACAGTGGGATCGCTTTACCGATGCGACCCTGACCCGCGGTTTGCGCGCCGTGCAGCCCCTGCTGCGTGGACTCGCGGGGTTGGAAATCGATCGCGATACCTTGTCGACCGAAACCTTCGGCCTGCGGGCTGCGGCCGGTTGTTTTGCCGACGGCACTCTTTTTGCGATCCCCGAAGGTGATGCGCTGCCCCCGGCGCGGAGTTTTGCCGCCCTATTCGGCCGTGAACGGGAGCGCTTGGCGGTGTATCTGGCTCTGCCTGATCAACAGCCGGGCGAACCGGCCAGCGATGAACCCGCCAAACCCAGTCCGGTGCCGGTCCGCCATCGTCGACGGTTGATCCGCCTGCGCGACGCCGTGTATGGCGGCGCCGAACGCGAAGTGCCGGTAGCCGTGCGCGATTTCACTGTGCGTTTCGAGGGCGAATCGCTGGATGGGTTCGTCGCTTTGAAGATCGCCGAGATCAGCCGCGGCGGCAGTGGTGGCTTTGCTCTTGCCGAAGAGTATCTGCCCACCTGCATCGCTTGGAGCGTCGCGCCGGGCCTGCGCCGACTGGTCGCCCGGCTTGCCGACGTGTGCTGTGCGCGGGCGAGTGAATTGGCGGGACAACGCCGACAACGGACCGCCGGCATGGTCGAATTCTCGGTTTCGGAAACCGCGAACTACCTGTTGCTCCACACGCTCAACGGCGCAATTCCTGGGCTTTTACACCTGCTTGAACAGCCAGGCACGCATCCCGAACAGGTGTATCTGCAACTGGCACGCCTAGCGGGTCACCTGCATACCTTCGCGAGCGAGGGTCACGCCAAAGACCTGCCGCCGTATCGCCATGACGATCTGACCGCGACCTTCACCGCCTTGGATCAGACCCTGCGCGGCTTGCTGGAACCGCGCATCACCGCGCGCTACAGCGGCCTGGGGATGGTCCGCAATGCCGGCGGTATCCACAGCACGAAGCTGCCGGAAAACGTACTCGAAGGCCACCGCCTGTATCTCGCGGTGCAGTCCAGTGCGCCAGTAGATAAAGTCGTGCAGCAGACCCCGGCCAAGGCCAAATTGGCGGCGGCGAACCGCGTCCCCGCGCTGATCGCGCAAGCGCTCAAAGGGCTGGGGCTGACCTATCTATCGGTGCCACCGGGCGAAATCGCCGCCCAACCCGGCACCAGTTATTTCGAAGTCCAGCGCGCCGGTGACGAGTGGGATAACGTGGTCGAAGCGCAGAGCATCGCCGCCTACCTGCCGCCAGATTTCACCGATTTGCGCCTGGAAATCATGGCAGTCAAGGAATGAGCGTATGACCAGCATGCTGCAGAAATCCGCCGCGAACCCCAGCGGCGGCCTGGTTGAACAGGCGGGTCCAGTGATCAAGCAGGTCGCCGATTTGCTCGACGGCGGCGCCAGCGGCGATGCGGATCGCCTGCGCGGTACCTTCGAAGAATTATTCGCGACCTTCGAACGCCGTGCTTTGCGAGCGGGTAACAGCGAAGGCGAGGTCAACGCTGCCAAATACGCGCTGGTCGCCTTAGTGGATGAAACCATTCTGCTCTCCGATTTACCGGTAAAGGACGAATGGCTCGGGCGGCCCTTGCAGATGCATTATTTCGATGAATTCGCCGCGGGTGAGGAATTCTACAATAAGCTGGAAGCGCTGCGGCTGAATCGCAGTGCGCAGGGTGCAGAGGTGCTTGAAGTCTACCACCTGTGCATGACCATGGGATTCACCGGCAAATATGGCGATAGCAAAGGTGCGGAGCGCCGTCGGGTCTTGATGGAGGGTATAGCGCACGACATCGCCCAGAACCGTGGCGTCGGCGCGGATGCCGCGCTGGCCCCCAGCGGTCTACCCCAGGATCAGGTCGCAATCGCCGGGGTCGGGGGTGGATTTTTGGCGCGCTCGCCGGTGTGGCTGGTGCCCGCGGCGATGGCCGCGCTGTTGCTGCTGACCTTGATTCTGGTCGGCGTTCTCGCCGATCGCCAACTGGCCGCATTTCCCAGCGGTGAAGCCGTAGGAGCCCAACCGTGAAACTGCCCAAGGATGTGATCGCTGGGGGCGGTCTTTTGCTGCTGCTCGGCGGTTTATGGTTCGGGGGGCGTCAATTCGAATGGTCGCGCACGGTGACCTGGATAGTGCTCGGCGCCACCGCAGGCGTTGCCATTGTCACCTGGCTGGTGATGAAATTGCTTGCGATCAAACGTGCGCTGACCATCGAACGGGCCCTGAAATCCGGCGGCAGTCCCGAGGCTTCCGCCGCTGAGGGCTCGATGGCCCTGGCCGGCATGCGCGACACCTTCACCAAATATCTCTCGGCGTTGAAGACCACGCCCGGTGGCAAAGGAGCCTTGGCGACGCTGCCGTGGTATCTGATCATCGGCGCGCCGGGCTCGGGCAAGACCACGGCGATTCAGGAATCGGGTTTGGCCTTTGCCTCGATGGGGCACGGTCTGCGTTCAGTGCGCGGCATCGGTGGTACCAGGAATTGCGATTGGTGGTTCACGGATAATGCCATTCTCCTCGATACTGCCGGGCGCTATACCACCCAGCCGGAAGATCAGAGCGAATGGCTCGGCTTTTTGGATCTGATCAAAGAGACCCGCGGACGCCGCGCGCTCAATGGTATTGTCGTGGTGGTGGCAGTGTCGGATCTGATCAAAGGCGATCCCGGTGGCATCGCCGCCGTGGTCAAGCCGATCCGCGAACGCATCATCGAAGTCTGCACCCGCTTGAAACTGGTGGTGCCGGTCTACGTGGTATTTTCCAAGGCCGACCTGGTCGGTGGCTTCAAGGATTTCTTCGCGACGTTTTCACGGACGCAACGTGATCAGGTCTGGGGTAGCACTTTTACTCCGGGCAGCGTCAAGCCGAATGGTGCCCGCGAAGCCTATCAAGAACGCATCGCCGAATTGCTCGGACGTCTGCAAGCCACGCGCTTGCAGGCGATGGGTAGCGGACGGCGGACGCCGAGCCAATTGGCCAAGGCCTGCCTGTTTCCCAGCAATCTGGCGACCTTGCAGCAATGGTTAGCGGAATTCGTGGCGGAACTGTTCCAGCCAATGGCGTTGAGCGATCAGCCGTATTTCCGCGGCTTCTATTTCACCAGTGGCATCCAGGTGCCGCGTCCAGGCGAGTCCGCCGATGCTGCCGCCGGGCTGCCTGCCGCTGCTGCGTCGGCGCCGGAACCGCGCCCGGACGTGAGTTTCTTTTTCCAGCCGAATATGGCGGCGGGCGCGAACGAAGTGGCCGACGATCGCCGTGGGTTGTTTCTCAAGGATCTTTTCGCGCGCATCATTCTGCCGGATCTCCATCTCGCCGCGATTCCTGCCGCCTTGGTGCGGCGTGCGCGTTTGTGGCGGGCGGTCCTCATCTACGGCTCGATGGTGGTCACACTCTTGTTGCTAGTGCGCATCATCGGCGGTCATTTTGCTGACAGCGCACTAGCCGAACGTGCCCGTGCCGCGGCGGTGGCCGTCGCTACTGCGCGCGCCGATCATCCGACCGCACGGCAGCCGCAGCTGGCTGCGCTCGAAGATCTGCGCCGGGTCCTGGTCGATATCGCGGAAGCGCCCGGCGGCACCGTACGTCGCCTCGAGGATCGCGCCCAGGCCGCATATTTCCCTTTGATCGATCGCTTCCTGGTGATGCCCGCGGCGGAGCGTCTGCGTGCGGATCTGGAAGCACAACGGCAGCAGACCACTCAGGACCAGAGCATCCTCGATGCCTTCTTCGATCAGTTCCGCGCCTATAAGATGCTCGGCGGCGAGATCGCCCCGGAAAAGGACTTGCTGGAAAGGGTGCTCATCGACGAGAAGCGCTGGTTTAGCGCCCTGGTCGACGCAGACGGCGCTCTCGATCCGGAAGTCGAAGTGCAGGCCCGTCGTCATCTCGCCTATCTGACCGCGGTGATGCCGACCGCGAACGGCTGGCAGGCCCGCCTGGACAAGACGTTGGTTGAACGCATCGAATCATCCCTCGGCGGCGTGTTGTGGGTGCAGCAGGGCTATCATGACGCCATCGCGACCCTGGCCCGTGAAGCCGGGCAATTATCGCGCGACGACGTGGTCAGCGGCACCCATCGCGAATTGGTCACCACTCAGGTCGTGATTCCCCGGGTCTTCACACCAGATGGTTGGCGCGGCAGTTTCCAGCCTAGTCTGCCGGAAATCGCCAAGGCGGTGCAGGAACGTTTCAAAGAAGTAAACATCGAACGTAGTCGCGACGAGATCATCGGCCGTTTGCGTGGTTTGTACGGTCGCGATTATAATGCACGCTGGCTGCGTTTGGTCAGCGATTTGCGCCCGACCCCGTTCCGCGACCTCGCCGAGGCGTCAACGCGCCTGCGTCAATTCAGCGGCGAGGATTCGCCGTACCGCACCTTGGCCAAGACTTTGGCGACGTATGGCGCCGTCGATTTCGGCGACCCCGACGTCAAAGCGCAATTACCGGTCGATGCCACCTGGCTGGGCGATGGGTTGACCGCAGTAGCAGATTTGCAGGTTGCGGTCGATCGTTTCCTGACCGGGACCCAGGCGGGTAATCGCAGCCGGGATCTGATCAAGCTGGCAGAATTTGCCCAGGCCGCGGACAAGGCCATTGTTACTTTTCGCACCGCGGTCGCAAAAACCGAGAGCGAAGCGGTCCGCGAGGCGTGCTTGAACTGCTTGACCAATATCGTCGATGCGACGCATGGAGCGTTGATTGCCGAAATCGGCGCGGAACAGGACCGTCTGTGGTCCGAAACCGTGGCTATCGGCTGGACGGAATTGGCGCCGCAGTATCCATTCACCCCGGATGCGCGGACCGAAGCCCCGTTGGTCGCCACAGCGGCGCTGTTCAATCCCAAGAGCGGCAGCTTGTGGGCGCGGATCGCGGCCATCGAGGCCCTGCGCGCGGTGCGCTGGAACGGTAAGGAATTGCTGCCGGTGGCGGTCGATTATGATCGTTTACGCACCCAGGCGGCATTCTTCCGTGATGCCTGCTTCGCGGACAATAGTGAAACCTTCCTGATGAAATTCACCATCACCCTTGAGCGCCGCACCGGGGTCAAGGATATGACCTTGGCGGTGGGCCGGGCGAGTTTCAGCTCCGAACAACGGCCAGACCGCACTACCACCTTCACCTGGACCCAGGCCGAAGGCGGCGGCACCAAGCTGTCCTTGAACCTGGTTTCGGACCAATGGCTGACCAAGGATTATCCGACGCCAGCCTGGGGTCTTATCCGTCTGCTCCGTGAAGGTGAGCCCAAAGCCCTGCCGGATGGCGGTCTGGAAATGAATTGGTCATTTTCTCAGGCTGATCGCACCTATGGGGCCCGCGGCGTTTTGCGCATGCCAGCCTTGGAGACCCTGGTTTCCGGTGATTATTTCAAGGCCTTCACCGTGCCTGCGCGCGTTACGCGGTAAAGGACAGGGCAATGACTTCCGTAGTGGTTGGCTGTCAGGGGAAATTGCCGGCACATGGTGATTTCATTCGTATGGTTGGGGCGCACAGCCCGGTAGAAGTTTTGGACGCGTGGCTGGCGACGGCCGGGCTTGAGCAACCCGCACGCAGTGCGGTCTTCGACGCGGCGGGCCCGGCATTTGCTATTATTTGTACGCAAGGCCATTGGTGGGGCTGCGCGCTATTTCCGTCGCAGGATCGGGTGGGTCGACGCTATCCCTTCATCGTGTATGCGGGAATTCCGGTTGCCGAAGTGGCTGAGGCCGCCTATGTGACCATCACCGCCTTTTTGCCATTTTTCATGCGCGCCTGGCAGATGGCGCAGCACGGTTGGCCGGCGGATCAGAGCATTCTCCGCGCTGGGCTGCCCAGTCTATGCCCGCCCATTGATTTAGCCGCCGAAGAACGCCGCTTTGTTGCTGCATTTGACGGTATCACCATCGGCGAAGTCGCCAACGGCTTGCTCGGCAATCCCCAGGATCCTCGCGCTGCAGCAGTGCTGGCGGATCTGCTCGCGGTGGCGGATGGCAAATTACCCGCCGGCGGCGTGCGTTTCCAACCGATGGCGCATCAGCATCATCTCGGTTTCTGGCTGATGATGCTGACCCTGTGTGGCAATAAGCCGATCGTGCCCAGCGTGATCACGTTGCGTTTCGCCCATGCCGGCAGTCAGCCAGCGGCGACGTTATTTCTTGGTCGTCCCGAGGCGGCCGCCTGTTTGGCCAGTCTGTGGCCCAACCTCGCGGCGCGTGGCAGCACGGCGCCGCACGATGTGGTCGCCCAGGCCGGCGCCTTGGCGACGGCAGAAAATCAAATCGATCCGGCTTGGCTTGCGCCTGAACTGTTTCTGCGCGATCTGCTGCATATGGTCAGCAGCACCCTGCGTTCGCGACGTACCCAGCGCATTACCCGTCGTCCCGCCACTTCTTAGGAGCATGTCATGCCCGATCTCGAGACTCTGACCGCCCTGGCCACCACGCCGATCAGTGGGGAAGCCCCCACTGGGGTTTCAGTGCGCTATGATGATGACTTCACCGCCTTGGAAAACGAAATCGGGAAATTGGAAAATCCCGCAGCGGGCGCAGTCGACTGGCGTCTTATCGTTGATGGCAGCACCGCTTTATTACGCGAGCGCAGCAAGGATGTCCTCCTCGCGGCGTGGCTGGTACGCGGCAGCTATGAACGCGAAAGTCTGCAAGGTCTGCATGCGGGCCTTGGCTTTCTCCACCAATTTCTCGCTACCTTTTGGGATACGGTATTTCCCGAACGGTTGCGTCCGCGCCGTGCGGCCCTGGAATGGCTCGGCGAACGTTTGGCAGCGGCTCTTGATCCAGAAAATGGTATTGATCATGACCGGCTTGAATTGCAATCCTGCCTGGACGCCTGCGAAGCGCTGATCACCTGGGCCGATGGCCGTTTTGACGGCGAGGACTGCGGTTTGCTCGGTTTGCGCCGGGTTTTGAAAGCGCAGCTCGAACGGATCCAGCTCACCTATGGCGGCGGCGATCCTGCGGAGGCGTCCGCGGATAACGGCGCTGCATCGGCTGCCACCGAGTCGTCCGCTGCAGTGAGCCCCGGTGCGCGCGCTGGTGCAGCGAGCGGGTCACTCGCCAACCGGGCCCAGGCCCTGGGCCGTTTGAAGGAATTGGCCGATTGGTTCACCCGCAATGAGCCGCTGAGTCCGATCGGACCGCTGCTGCGTCGCGCCGAGAGCTGGGGCCATCTTGGCTTCAATGAAGTTTATCAGCAATTATTGAAGCGGCACACCGATGCCCAGGATCATATTTGGGACGTACTCGGCATCGAAGCCAAGCCGGAATAGGAATTCGCTCAGTCGCCGGCGCAATTCAGGGGCCGGCGGCAACCTCGTCGATGATGCCCTGACCGCGTTTGACGTGCAGATCATATTCTACCAATTTGCGATCGAGGGTGACCCGATTGATGCCCAGGGCTTTGGCGGCGCGGAGTTTGACGCCGCGTTCCTTGTTTAAGGCCCAGTGGATCAGGATCTTCTCGGCTTTGACGACGAGCTGGCCGATGTCGGGCGAGCGTGCGTCAGCGTAGCGTTCGATGGCGGCCTGAAAATCAGCATCGGGCTCGTGGGGGCCGCGCAGGCCCAGGGGAACTGGTGCAGACTGCCCAGATTCTGCGGGGGTTTCGTTGGCGTACGAGCGGATGGTGGTCGGGACCAGCTCTTCGGTGAAGACGCCGCCCGGTGCGAGGACGACTGCTTTCTGGACGCAGTTTTCCAATTCGCGGATATTGCCGGGCCAGGGATAGCGGCACAGCATTTCGAGCACGGAGCGAGGAACTTCTTCCACATTCTTGAAATTCGCCCGGTTAAAGCGCTGCAAGAAATGATTGATCAGGAGCGGAATATCTTCGTGCCGCTTGCGCAGCGGCGGCACCATCAGGTTGACCACGTTAAGGCGGTAAAAGAGATCTTCGCGAAAACGCCCAGTTTCCACTTCGCGGGTCAGGTCGCGATGCGTCGCGGCAACGATGCGGACATCGACCGGAATGCTGCGGTGATCACCGACACGATTGATGCAGCGTTCCTGCAGCACGCGCAGCAGGCGGACCTGGACCTCGGGCGATATCTCGCCGACTTCATCCAGGAACAAGGTGCCGCCATCGGCGATTTCGAAGACGCCCTTGCGATCGCGGTCGGCGCCAGTGAAAGAGCCCTTGGCGTGACCGAACAATTCCGATTCTAGCAAGGTCGGTGAAAACGCGCCGGCGTTGACCGTGACCATCGGTTTGTGGGCGCGATGGCTGTGGCTGTGAATCAGGCGAGCAAGCAATTCCTTGCCGGTGCCGGTTTCGCCCTGGATGAGCATGGTCGCGGTCGAAGCTGCGGCGCGGACCGCGGTTTGGATCAGGGTATTCATCGCGCCGGAGACGGTGAGGATCTCATGTTCGCGGACCTGCGGGGTCAGCGATTCACGCAGGGCGTGATTTTCCTCGGACAGCTCGCTGACTTCCAATTGCAGACGCAGACGATCCATGCACCAGCGCGAAATGGCGTCGACCAGAAAGGCGGCGGCGTCCTCTGAATCATGGTGGCTAACCAGCAGGGTGGCGACGGGGACGTTGCCATCGCGGATCTGGCGCGCGACCACCGGCAGATCGTCGGTGTTGATCGGTGCGGTTGTGGGACCGGCCATGGGCGCGATCTCATCGACCGCGGCAATCGCGTTACCGACCAGAAACGTCCCGGAGGGGGTCAGGTGGCCCTGGCGGGCTTGGAACCAGATGCCGCCAATACTTTGCCAGGTGGCGACCTCCTGCCACAACATATCCAGGATCAGGCGTGGCCCGGTGGCCGGGTCAAGCATTTGCAGCACTGTTCCTACGCGCGTCGGCCAAGTCCGCATGATGCGACACTATGCACACAACGGGCCAAGCCTGGGAGCGGGTGAATGGTCAATTGTGCAGCAAGGTGCAGCTCGTTTGGCGCAGAATGTCACCTTTGAGTGAGCAACTGCTTCAACTTTGAACAAGTCGCAGGGAGGGATTGAGTTGCCACCACACCTGAATGAGTTGCGCGGCATGGCGCAGAGCACGTATGCGATCTCGGGTCCAGTGCGCGGCGTGACCTGAATCGAGACGCAGGACGGCAAGCAGATGCTCACCCCGCAGAATCGGAATGAGGACAAAGCTGACCAAGGCGTCATCGTTGAATACTTGGCCTTCGTCACCAGTGAGCTGGTCGACAAGCCCAGTGACCGGGGCGCCATCGGTTAGTTCGGTCTGCCACCGCCGCAGGCGTGGCCGCCAAGCGATCTGGCGCCAGGTAGTCGGCGCGCAGCCGCTTCGGGTCTGCTGGTGGGTCAGGGCGAGCCCGTCCTGGTCGGCGGCCAGGAAGGCCACCCGGTCGGCTTCGAAACCATCGAGCATGGCCCGCAATGCCAGGGTTGGATCGCGGCGGGAACCAGAGCCGGTCAGCAATTCCCGGGCGGTAGTGGCGACTGCGCGTTCGAGACGCCAAGCCCGTTCGAGTTGTGCCCGATGTTCGGCGCGTTCCCAGGCTGCAACGGCGCGGGCACCCGCCACACGCAGGACCGCGAGAGCACGCGGGTGCGGTTCGACCACGGCGTCCACCGCCAAGAAACCGCGCTGCTGCCCGTTTTCATCGCGGAGCAGCAATGTGGTGATAGTGCCCTGGCGTTGCATCAGCGGCGTCGTCGGGGTGGCGAGTGTTTGCAGTGCCGTAATGTCGCCCCAACTCGCAGCAATAGTTGAATTGGTGCCGTCGCCGAGGTGAAAGCACCCGCAGCCCTGCGCCGCCCAGGCCGTGCCGATGGCCTGGACGAGGGCGGGTAGACAGTCGCGATCGCTGGTTTCAGCAACCGCGGCGAGGTCGCGCAAGGCGGTGTCAGCGCGCAATGCGTGCGCGCGATCTTGGGCCGCCTGCACGGTGGCGCGCAGGGTATGACAAAGTCGTTCGGCGGTGAGATGGTCTTTAGAGAGATAATCATCCGCCCCGGCCTTGAGCAGGGCGACCGCGACTTGGTCGTCGCGGCTGCCTGTCAGCGCCACCACAGGAATGTGTTGGTCGCGGCGCAGGCGGCGCAGGACCTGCACGCCGTCGCCATCGGGCAGATGATGATCAAGGAGGAGGATATCGGCGTCGGCGATCAGACGATCCACCTCGGCAATTGCAGCACCTTCGGCGACCAGGGTCAAGGTGTCGTCGTTTGCCATCAGGCGACGCACCTGGAGGCGGTCGACGACATCGTCATCCAACAGAGCGACCCGGATCCGCGGCGCGGGTGGAGGGGTCTTCATGGGGGTTCCTCGGCCAGGGTCCAATAGCGGACCAGGCAATCGATCACCGCCTGATAGGCGCGGCGATCCAGGGGTTTCGCAAAATAGCCGGCGGCACCACCCGTATGGGCGCGATCGCGATCGCGTTCATCGCGTGAGGTGGTCAGGACCACGACCGGGGCGCCGCCAGTGCGCAGTTCAGGCAGAACATCAAGCCCAGCCCGCCCCGGCAGATTCAAATCCAAAATAATGAGTCGCGGTCGCGGAGAACGTCCTATCTGCAACAAGGCAGCCTCGCCGGAGGTGACGGAAATAATCGGTGCTGTCAGCCCTGCCTGCGCAGCTGCACGCCGGAACGCGAGGTCATCGACTTGGTCATCCTCGATCAATAACCAGGGTCGCATGCTCATGTCAGACCCGGATGAACGCCTGGATGAGCAGGTTGATAGACAAGCGGCCAACGAATAGAAAAAGTGGCGCCAGAACCGGGGGTGCTGTCCACCCGGACGCTACCCCCGCGTTCGCTGACAATTTTGCGGACCAGGGCCAGGCCGAGCCCGATGCCCGGGCCGCGGTCTTTCGATGCGAGGGTGTGAAAAATCGTGAAAATGCGCTCATGATGGGTCGGATCGATGCCTGGCCCATCATCGGCGATGTGCATCAGCAGCTGATCAGCGTCGCCAGACCAGGTGACGGTAATCGTACCATGGTGGCGGTCATGGTGGCGGACGGCGTTGGCAATCAGGTTACTGACCACCTGCCAGAGGCGGACACGATCCGTGGTGACGATGATCGGCTCACCTTGTCTGTGGATGGAAAATCGACGCTCGGAGTCCTGCTCGGTGACAATGTCGTCGATCAAGTCGGGCAGCGAAAATGTCTCGGCAATCCCGGCGCGACGGCCGGCGGTGGCATATTGATGCAGACCATCGATCAACCCTTCGAGACGGGTGACGCGATCGCGTAGCAGCAGCATCTGTGAACGGTGCTGATCATCGAGCAGGGCAGAGAGATCCTCTTCGATCCACGCAGAAAGATTGGCGATCGCGCGCAGGGGGGCTTTGAGGTCGTGCGAAGCGACATAGGCGAATTGATCCAGCTCCTGATTCCGCCGTTCTAGTTCGTTGGCGTGCCGCTGGAGGGCCACGGTACTTTCGCGGGCGATGGCGATGCGGCGTTGGCCGCTCGGCGTGGTCATCGAACCGAAGCCGACATCAAGGCGGCGTTGGCTGGTTTCGCCAGGCAGGATGGCAACATGCATACCATCGCCTTCACCATCTTCGACCTGGATCAGATCGCGGAAGGCGGTGCCGATCAGGCGCGTATGCTGCACATGCAGCAGCCGTCCGGCCGCCGGATTGGCGGATTCGATGCGTCCATCTGGCGCAATCACCAGGACCGCATCGTAGCAATGATCCAGTACGCTGCGGACATAGCTTTCCGCCGCGATCAATTTTGCCCGTTCCTGGCTGACCCGGCGCACCATCGGGCCGAAAATGAATAGCGCCTCCAGGCCCAGGACAAGAATGGTGGCGGCGAAGACCAAGTCTTCTGCCGCCTGCATACTGGCGATCTCGGCTTCGCTTTCGCGTTGGTACACGCTGACCAGAGCATCCAGAGATTCGAGCAGACGGCCATCCGCCACGTCCAGGACCCAGCGCAGATCTGCGTCGTCGCGGCTGACCTCGTGACGCCCGGCTAAGGCACGGACCCGCGCAATAAAGTCACGCACCAGCGGATCCAAGGGATCCGCGCCGGAAAAATACAAGGCCTGGACCTGCGCTGAGGGCGCCCCGGGTAAATGCAATTCCGAATCGCCATGGATCAGGCCATCGTGCGCCCGTTCCAGACGCAAGGCAGTTGCGAGCGCCTCTTTGCCTGCACGCTCACGAATGTCGGCGTCGGGTCCGAGCGCATGTTGCAGGCAAGCCAGCGCGGCGCGCTGGGAAAGATACCGACGCTGGCCGCTGAAATTGATAATTGCAGCTGCGGTCTCTTGGGCGGTGATGGCGCGGCGCAGCGCCAGCCACGCGGCTGTGGACAACGCCGCAACCAAGCCCAGGGCCAGGAGATAGCGCAGCGTCATCCAACGGGTGGCCGGCTGGGTATTCATGAGACGGAAACGGCGGCATGTTCGAGAATCTTCCGCACCTCACCGCGGCAGGAACCGCAAGAGGTGCCAGCGCGACTGGCGGTGCACACCGCCTCAATAGTCGAAGCGCCTTGCGCGATGCAGGCGCGAATATCTTCGTCGCCGACCTGATTGCAGGCGCAGATGACTTTCCCTTTCGCTCCGCCGCCGCTGCCGCCAAGACGCAGCAGGCGCCGACGCAGATCATCGAGTTCATGGCCCGAGGCGATCAGGTCGCGATGTTCAGTAAAACCGTCGACTTCGCCGATAAAACATACGCCAACTAGACGCCCATCTTTGACCACGGCTTTGCGGTAGATGCGTTCGCGCGGATCATGGTGCACGATGGTCTCGCAGCCGGGTTGCCCTTCCTCATCGACCACCCCGCAGGCGGTCAGGGCGACGCCACGCATTTTCAGGATGCTGGCTTCGGTGCAGCCTTGCCAGCGCGCCTGCGGATCGCCCCGCAGCCCGGCGATCAGGGTCCGCGCCATGGCCTCGGATCCCGCCGTGGTGCCGACCCGTTTGCCCGCATGTTCAGCACATTCGCCGATGGCGTAGATGTCGGGATCGGTGGTGCATAAAGATGCGTCGACGGTGATGCCGCCACCGCAGGCGAGGCCGGAGGTGCGCGCCAAGTCCATATTGGCGAGGGTGCCGGTGGCGAACACCACCGCGTCGCAGGGAAATTCACGCCCGTCATCCAGCCGCACACTTTCAACCCGGTCGCTGCCGCCGAAGCCGAGCAGGTTGGCGTCATACGCAATGGTAATCCCGCGTTCAGTCAGATGACTAGCGAGCAAAGCCGATGCAGTGGCATCCACAATCCGGCCCATGAGGCGGCGGGTGCGTTGTAGGATGGTGACGTCGGCGCCGAGATGGTTGAGCGCATCGGCGAGTTCCAGGCCCAGGAGGCCCGCACCTTGGATGACGATCCGCGCCGGCCGATTGCGGCCGAGGCGCAAGGCCTCGGCGCGGATGCCTTCTGCGTCACCGCGATTGCGCAGACTAAAAGTGCCAGGCCGCGCCAAGGGTCCGGTGGTCGGACGATTGGCGCGCGAACCAGTCGCCAGAATCAGCGTATCGTAGGGGATCACCTGACCCTGGGCGTCGACCACGGTCTTGGCCTGGCGGTCGATGCGTTCGATCCGGCGACCGCCGACCAAACGCACTCCGCGTTCAGCCAATTCAGCACTGGTGCCGCGCATCAAATCACTCCACGTTTTGCTGCCATCGACATAATGCGGCAACAGGACGCGGTTATAAATCCCTTCTGGTTCCTCGCCGATAATGGTCAAGGTATCGCGCAGGATGCGTCCATTGTCAGCGGCGGCGAGCCAGGCCTCGGCCAGGCCCAAGGCAGCAGCGCCACCTCCGACAATGACGATCTGCCGCGCGGCGGGGCGATGCAATATCGCCTGCACGGCGGCGTGCTTGAGATCGGGTTCCTTAGAGATGGGGTCGAAACGCGACGAGGTCAAGGTATTGCAGGCGGCCAATTCGCCGCCTTCGCGTACACTGAAGTGCATGGCAAAAAATACCACGCCCGGACGAATGTCGGTGGTGACGTCGGCAGCGACGCGGAGGTGTCCGCGATGGCCGTGCAGATTGACCAGATCACCGCTGCGGATTCCGCGGAGTTCGGCATCGTCCGGATGAATTTGCACCTGCGGGATCGGGGCATGGTCGCGCAGACGGCGGACCCGTCCGGTCTTGCTCATGGTATGCCATTGATCGCGTAGGCGCCCGGTGTCGAGAATCAGCGGATAATCAGCATCCGGCATCTCACTGCGTTCGAGAAAAGTCGGGGCGCAAAAATTCGCCCGACCATTGGCGGTGGCGAAAATATGATCAGTGTAGAGCCGCGGCGTGCCGAGAGAGTCCCGATTCGGGACCGGCCATTGCAGTGAACGTTCTTGGCGTAAGCGCGCATGATCAAGACCACTGATGTCGCAGTCGCGTCCGGCAGTGAGTGCGGCATGCTCGGCGAAAATAGCTGCGGAATCCGCATACGCGAAATCCTTGCCATGGCCCAGCGCGGTGGCGAAGCGTTGCAGGATGGTGATATCGGGCAGGGCTTCACCGGGCGGATTGACCAATTGCTCGACCAGAGCGATGCGGCGCTCGCTAGTGGTCATCGTGCCGCTTTTTTCCAGCCAGGTCGCGGCGGGCAAAAGGACATCGGCGAAACGGGTGGTATCGGTGGGGAATATATCCTGGACCACCAAAAGTTCGAGCTGGCGCAAACCGGCTTCGACGGTGTGCCGATCGGGCAGGGAGGCAGCGGGATTAGTACAGATCACCCACAGTGCTTTCAGGCGGCCATCCTTGGCGGCAGCGAATTGTTCAACCGCAGTCAGGCCCGGTTCAGCGCGGATTTCGCGCACCCCCCAAAATTTCGCGACCTCGGCGCGATGATCCGGATTGGCGAGGTCGCGATGTGCGGGCAACAGGTTTGCCAGGCCGCCGACCTCGCGCCCGCCCATCGCATTCGGCTGGCCGGTCAGGCTAAACGGTCCGCAACCGGGTTTACCGATCTTGCCGGTCAGCAGCGAGAGATTGATCAGACTGGTATTTTTATCGACGCCGACCGCAGACTGGTTCAGGCCCATGGTCCAAAGGCTGAGGAAACGGCGATCGCCACTCAGCCACTGTGCGGCAGTGGCAATGTCTGCGGCAGGCACGCCACAGATGTCGGCGGCACGCTGCACGGGCCACTGCGCCAATTCACCCGCGAGGGCCTCCCAGTCGTTGGTATGCTCGGCGATGAAGGCGTGATCAATGGCGTCATTGCGCAGCAGTTCTGCGGCAATGCCGTGGAACAAGGCGACGTCGGTGCCGGGACGGATCGGCAGATGCAGATCGCTGGCGGCAGCGGTGGCGGTGCGCCGGGGGTCGACACAGATGAGGCGGACCCGGTTGGGATCGGCGTTTTTCCGCGCTTCGATGCGACGGAAAATGATCGGATGGGCCCACGCCGGATTCGCCCCGGCGATGAGAAAGGTGTCGCAGGAATCGAGGTCGTCGTAGCAGACCGGAACACTGTCTGCGCCCAGAGTTTTTTTGTAGCCCACCACCGCGGAGGACATGCACAGGCGACTGTTGGTGTCGATATTGTTGCTGCCGATGAAGCCCTTCATCAATTTGTTGGCGAGATAGTATTCCTCGGTGGTGCACTGCCCGGAGACGTAGAAGGCAACCGCATCCGGGCCGTGCTCGGCGATGATCGCGCGAAAGCGTGCGGCGACGTGCGCGATGGCTTCGTCCCAGCCGGTCCGCCGCAGCGGGGCATCGCGTTGAGTGCGCATCTGCGGCCATAGGAGCCGCTCTTCACGAGCAGCGACGGTATGCAAAAGGGTGCGCCCCTTGCTGCACAGCTGCCCCTGGCTGCCGGGATGATCGGGGTCGCCGCGCAGATCCAGGGTACCGTCCAGGCGCTGCTCGACCTCTATACCACAGCCAACCCCACAGTAGCAACACGTGGTTTTGACGACGGTGGGCGCAACGGACATGTCTTCCCTAGGCGTCGGGTGTGCCAATCCGCTGGCTGGAATGGATTCGTCGACCATCAGGCCTCTGCGGCAAGGGTCCGCTCAATTTCTGGGCAATTCACAGGCCCGGTCGGCTGGCCGGGGAGTGGATCGTGGGGGAAGCGGTGAAATCCCAGTTTGCGTGCGATCAATATTTGAACACTTGCTCGGTAAACCAAGCTTCACGATGCAGCAGTGGTGGGGCAAAGAAACGGAAGCCCTATTCAGCTTCTGAGTAAATGTAATACGAATAGTCGAACTACCGATTTTTTATAATGCACTAATTTAAAAAGCGATCAAATGAGGACAGGCGCGGCTTGGCATAGCGGCCGCTCAACCGGACTCTCATCCCCTGACCCGGCCAAGGAGCCTTTCATGCCTCGCCTGCTGCCTGCCCTCGCTGTAACCCTCGGACTGCTTGCTGGATCGGTGACGAACCTCCAGGCGATGACCTTTGAGCCCTACACGGTGACCTCACCCAAGCCGGATTTTCGCAAGATCAGGGCGAATGGGATTGAAAAACCGGTATTGAAAATGGGCATTATTAAATTGACGGATTGCGTGCCGATCGTGGCCGCGCGTGAGCTTGGTTACTTTGCTGAAGAGGGCTTATCCGTTTCGATCGAGGTCCAAGGCAATTGGCGCCTGATCAGCGAAGGTCTGGTCAGCGGCACCCTGGATGCCTGTCACATGCTGGCCGGACAACCGATCGGGACTTCGGTCGGCTATCTCGGCCAGGCCGATATCATTGTCCCGGTCAGTCTCGATCTGAATGGCAATGCAATAACCGTGTCGAACGCGGTGTGGGCGTCGATGCAGGCGATCGAACCGCGGCTGAAAGAAGCGAATCACGCCCATCCGATCAGCGCCGCGCCCTTGAAGGCGATTGCCGCCGAGCGCGCCGCTGCGGGAAAATCGCTGAAATTCGGCATGGTCTTCCCCGTGTCCTGCCATAATTACGAATTGCGCTACTGGCTTGCCGCCGGTGGGGTGCATCCCGGATTCTACAAAGGCCTCGATGATCCGACCGGCACCGCTGACGCTGAAATTCTCTTGTCCGTAACCCCGCCCCCGCAGATGCCGCAGACCATGGCCCAGGGCACCATTGATGGGTATTGCGTCGGCGAACCGTGGAATCAGCAAGCGGTCAAACTCGGTATCGGTGTGCCGGTAGCGATCGATCATGACATCTGGAAATATAATCCGGAAAAAGTGCTGGGTGTGACCCGCGCCTTCGCCGACAAGAATCCCAACACCGTCATCGCTATGACCAAAGCGATCATTCGTGCCGGCATGTGGTTGGATGCGAGCAAAGAGAATCGCAAGAAGGCGGTCGAGATGCTGGCGAATCCCGCCTATATCGGCGCCGAACCGGGAGTGATGGCCGCGTCGATGCTGGGCACCTTCGAATTCCAAAAAGGCGATGTCCGCGAAGTGCCGGATTACAATGTTTTCTTCAAGCACGACGCCACGTATCCTTTTCCCAGCCACGCCGTGTGGTACCTGACCCAGATGCGCCGCTGGGGCCAATTGCCCGAGGCCAAGCCGGATAGCTGGTACCTCGAACAGGCGGAACGAATCTATCAGCCGAAGATCTATCGTGCGGCATTCGCCGCCTTGCAGGCCGAAGGCAAGCTGCCTGCCGATGCAGCTCTGCCCAGCAGTGATTATCCGCTCGTCCCGGGCGCTGATTTCATCGACGGAATCCCCTTTGATCCAAGCAAGCCCAACGCCTACCTCGCCCAATTTTCGATCGGTCTGAAGTAACCGGGTCTGTTTCATCGTTGCCAACCGCACCTGAGAACGAAATTACCATGCTCAAGCTCGCCAACTTCTTCGAAACCATCGGTCTGACCTGGTTTTCCCCGCCTTTGAAGATAATGGCGGGAGAAGACGCTCGCTATCAGGGGCGGCGGTGGTTGCGCATGGTCGGCCTGCCGATTCTCGCCATCACCATCAGTTTGGTGGCCTGGCATGGTGCCTCCAAAGTAATCAAGATCGGCAATCAAACCCTGCCAGGTCCGGTGGAGGTTACCCAGGCGGCGGGACAGATCTACGCGAACTGGCGCCAGGCCGGCATGGCCTACGCCGAATATCAAAAAAGTTTTGCCGCAGCTGAGGTAGAGTATCCGGAAATGTCTTCAGCGGAAATTCGCGCGATATATCCGTACACGGCCACCCCAACCTACGTCGACCAGATCATGGTATCGCTAGTCACGGTCTTCACCGGATTCCTGATCGCGTGCGCGATTGCTATTCCGCTTGGAATCTTGTGTGGCATGAACCAAGCCATCTTCGAAATGGTCAATCCATTCATCCAGATCTTCAAGCCGGTCAGTCCGCTCGCGTGGCTGCCGATCTGCGGTATCATCATCGGGGCGGTTATGGCGAATCCGGACCCAGGAGCATTTATCACCAAAAGTTATGTCATTTCCGCCCTCGTGGTCTGTCTCTGCAGCCTGTGGCCGACTTTGATTAGCACGGCGAACGGCGTCGCCAGTGTCGAACGGGATCACCTCAATGTCGCTCGGGTGCTGAATCTGTCGTGGTGGAGCAAAGTGACCAAGGTCGTCCTGCCTTCCGCCATTCCGCACATCTTCGGCGGCATGCGCATGACCCTGGGCGTCGGCTGGATGGTCCTGATCGCCGCCGAAATGCTCTCACAAAATCCTGGCCTGGGCAAATTCGTCTGGGACATGTACCAATCCTCCTCTGACTCGACCCTGGCCATGATCATGGTCGCCGTCATCACCGTCGGCTTCATCGGCTTTCTCCTCGACCGCTTAATGATCGCCCTGCAACGACTGGCAACCCCATGGAATGCATTGGCTATTCGTTAGATAATCCAGCTAGCTTACGCATTATTATTCTTTAGTCATTTCCGTCCTAAGTCCGAGGTCCTAGGTCTCGAAAGCCGTGATGAAACGAATCCATGCAAGAAAATCACCTCAGTCACCGATCGTCCCACACGCAATCGACCTGCTGGACCTCGGACCTCGGACCTCGGACTGCGGAGACCTAGGACCTAGGACCTAGGACGGTTTAGGACAGGCCCGAACGCAAGCCCCATCCCATCCCATCCCATCAAGCAAAAGCCAAGCAAACGCGAGATACCCATGACCAACACAAAATTCCTTGAAATCATCAATGTCCGCAAGCACTTCGACCACCCGACCAAAGGGCGCTTGGAGGTATTGGGCGGCGTCGATTTGGAGATGCACAAAGGGCAATTCATTTCGATCATCGGGCACTCCGGTTGCGGCAAGTCGACGCTCTTAAACATGATAGCCGGTCTCGATCTGCCGTCGTCCGGGAGCGTGTGCTTTAAAGAGCGGGAAATCAGCAAGCCCGGACCGGAACGGGCAGTGGTGTTTCAAAATCATAGCCTGCTGCCCTGGCGGACGGTGCTGGCCAATGTCATGCTGGGCATCAATAGCGTCTTCCCCGCGATGCCCAAGGCTGAGCGTAAGGAAAAAGCCGAGCACTGGCTGCGCATCGTCGGGCTCAGGGAACAGATGCACAAATACCCGCATGAAATTTCCGGCGGTCAGAAACAGCGCACCGGTCTCGCCCGCGCCCTGGCCCTGGACCCCGAACTGATGCTCTTCGACGAGCCCTTCGGCGCCCTGGATGAGCTGACCCGAAGTCAGCTGCAGGATGAATCCCTGCGGCTTCATTTTGAAGAGCATTTATCGTTGTTCATGGTCACCCACAGCATCGACGAGGCGATTTACATGTCGGATGCGGTGGTGATGATGAATAACGGCCCCAGTGCCACCATTGGTAAGATCCTGCCCATCGAATTCGAGCGTCCGCGGTCGCGCCTGGAAATATTCGAATCAGACCGTTTCGCCCATTATCGCAATGAATGTGTGCGCTTCCTGTTTTCCCGCGCGAGCGGCGTCGAGCCCAGCAAGCCGGTCAGCCGCAGCGTGCCAACCGCCGTACCTGACCCGGTGCCAGCCGCGGTGTAGCCCTTTCGGCTTTCCCGCGATGCAGCCACTGCATCGGAAAACCTCCCCGACCGCGCGCATGTTGCGGTTGTTCAGCCCCCTTGTCACCCTGCACTCAGGAGTCGCAATGCGAAACCTCTCTCTCACCCTGGCCGCTCTGGCGGTCATTCCCCTCACTGCGGCCGAACCGGTCGCCGATCCAACCGTCAAGGAGGCCATCACTGGCGGTAAAGTCAGCGTCGCCCTGCGCGCACGAACGGAGATGGTTGATGTGGAGGGAGTCAGTGAGGGTGCGATCGCCAATACGCTGCGTCTCGCCTTGGGCTATACCACGCTGCCTTGGCAAGGCTTGTCCGTTTCCGCCCAATTCGAGGGTGTCTACGACCTCGGCGGCAGTAAATACAGCCATCCCCTCGCCCCGGATGCCTCACGTCCCACTATTCTTGATTATTATTCGACCAATGAATTGCAGCAGGCATGGAGCCAATATGCGCCGGCATTTGCCAAGGGCGCCAGCGCCAAGATCGGTCGCCAGGAGATCAACTTCGATAATCAACGCTGGGTTGGCAACGTCGGCTGGCGCCAGGATTGGCAGTCCTTCGATGCTGGACGGATCGAATTTACGACCAAGGAAGGGCCGTTGTCCGCACTGAGCGCGACCTTTGCCCATGTCACCGCGGTCCATCGCATACTGCCCGATGAATCCGCAGCGGGTGTGTCCGATGTCGACGCCAATTTCATCAATGTGGCTTGGAAAGCGGCGCCTTTCGTGACCTTGGTCGGCTATGGATATTTCCTTGATTATGAAAGTGGGCCGATTCCTGCCACGCGCTCGACCAGCACCGTCGGTGTTCGTGCCAGCGGCGCGTGGGCATTCGCCGATCCGTGGAAGGCGACTTACACGGCGGAGTTCGCTAAGCAGAATGACTTTGGCGATAATCCTGGCGAAGTCGACCAGCCGTACGCCCTGATCGAAGCCGGCGTGGGCTGGAAGAGCCTGGGTATCAGCGTGGGTTACGAATTGCTTGGTGGCGACAGCACCACTGCCAATGACGTGGTGAATTCACCTCTGGCAACCGTCCATGCTCATAATGGTTGGGCTGATATTTTCGCAGGATCGACCCCCGCGGGTGGTCTGGTCGACATGTATATCAAGGCCGGCGGCGGGATCCCCCAGGTCAAAGGCCTGAAAGCCATGATATTCTACCATGTTTTCACCGCCGACGATAGCGCCGCCGCTGCTCAGGATTATGGCACCGAGCTGGATCTGCTGATCGAATACCAGTGCGTTACCTTTGATCCATCCCTGCTTTTCGGCGTCAAATATGCTTCTTACTCTGCCGACGAAATTGGTGCGGACACGGAGAAGCTGTGGATCTACAGTCAGTACACGTTCTGAGGCACTCGACTTGACCGCCCAAAGGAGAGCCCAGAAGCATCTCTTCCTGGGTGCTTGAGCTAGTGAAAAAGAAGGAACGGAGTCGGCCTAAGCGCGGCTTAGAATGGAAGCTCGCCATACCCGGGCACGGTCACTGACCGCCAATATACGACACGCGCAACAGCTCCACGTCTAGCAGAAGGGGCTGTTGCGTTGATACCGTAGCCACTGCGTGCCGACGAGACTCAACTCGCGCCCATTCTGGGTAGAATCGACAGTTTTGCGCCGCTGTGTTACGGCGCTGCGATCTCAACCTGGCCATCGACGATGCGTACCGGGTAGACCGGAATGCTGACTGTCGGGTCATCCAGGCACAGCCCGCTGCGCAGGGCGAAGTGCTGTTTATAGATCGGCGAGGTCAGCATCGGTTCGCCTTTGATGTCGCCAACAATCCCGCGCGCGAGGACCATGGCTTTGGCGAAGGGATCCCAATTGCTGAGAGCGTGCACGCTGCCGTCGCGCAGGCGGACGACGGCAATCTGCACATTGTCGACCAGGGCGGCCACCGGCCAACCGGGGACAAGATCTTCCACCGCGCAAACCGCGGTCCAGGTGGGAGTGGCGAGGGCGGTGTTCATGGCAGGGCTCCGACCAAGGTGGCTTTTTCTTCCCAGGTGGCGGGACGAATCTGATTGCGTTCTTCGACCATGATCACGGTGGGATCGCTGGCTTCTGGTGCATTGATGAAGGAGCGGAAACGCTTGAGTTTTTCCGGATCTTCAATGGTGGTCTTCCATTCGCACTGGTAGGTGTCGATGACCCGGGCCATATCAGCGTCAAAATCAGCAGCCAGCCCGAGGGAATCGTCGATGACCACCTGACGCAGATAGTCCATGCCGCCTGCGAGTTTATTGAACCAAGTCGCGGTACGCTCCAAGCGGTCGGCGGTGCGCACATAGAACATCAGAAAGCGGTCGATGGTGTGAACCAAGGTTTCGGTGTCGAGATCAGCCGCGAGCAGCAGGGCGTGCTGCGGTTTCATGCCGCCGTTGCCGCAGACATAAAGATTCCAGCCGTTTTCTGTGGCGATAATGCCAATGTCCTTGCCCTGCGCTTCGGCACATTCACGGGCACAGCCCGAAACGCCGAATTTCAGCTTATGCGGACTGCGTAGACCTTTGTAGCGGTTTTCCAAATCAATGGCCAAGCTGACGCTGTCCTGCACGCCATAGCGGCACCAGGTCGAGCCGACACAGCTTTTCACCGTGCGCAGCGATTTTCCGTAGGCATGCCCTGATTCCAGCCCGGCGGCGATGAGCAGCTTCCAGATCTCGGGCAATTGTTCCAGGCGGGCGCCAAAGAGGTCAATACGCTGACCGCCGGTGATCTTGGTGTACAGATTGAATTGCCGCGCGACTTCGCCGATCGCAATCAATTTGTCTGGCGTGATCTCGCCACCCGGCACGCGGGGGACGACGCTATAGGTGCCATCTTTTTGCAGGTTGGCGAGAAAGCGGTCATTGGTGTCCTGGAGTCCGGCGTGCACGGGCTTGAGTACATATTCATTCCAGCACGCGGCCAGGATCGAGCCGACGGCTGGCTTGCAGATCTCACAACCTTCGCCGTGGCCGTGGGCAGCAAGGATGTCATCAAAGGTTTTATGGCCCTTGCTGCGCACGAGGTGGAAAATTTCTTGGCGCGAATGGGGGAAATGCTCACAGACATGGTTGTTCACCGCGATGCCGGCAGCCGTGAGTTCGGCCTTGAGAATGTCTTTGACCAGAGTCACGCAGGAACCGCAGCCGGTGCCAGCCTTGGTGCACGCTTTAACTTGGCCGACCTCCAGCAGTTTACCCTCGCAAATGGCTGTGCGAATGCTGCCCTTACTGACATTGTGGCACGAGCAGATGGTCGCGGTATCGGGCAGGCTTTCGACCCCCAGCCCGATTGGCTTTTCGCCCGATCGGGCCGGCAGAATGAGATCTTCGGGCTTGCCGGGTAGCGGAACTTTGTTCAGCATGAGCTGATGCAAGGTGCCGTAGGTCGAGGTGTCGCCGATCAGAATGCCGCCAAGCAAGTGTTTGCGATCGGCGGATACCACCAGCTTTTTATAGACTTCCAGGTCTGAATCGCAGTACGACACCACCCGCGATCCGGGCGTGCGCGCATGCGCGTCACCGAAAGAGCCCACTTCGACGCCGAGCAATTTCAGCTTGGTCGACATGTCAAAGCCGGTGAAGCTCAGGACCCCCGTACCCGCGATCTGATCCGCAACCACGGCAGCCATGTGGTAGCCCGGCGCAACCAGACCGAAAATGAAATTTTTGTACAAAGCGACTTCGCCGATGGCGAATATACTTGGATCGTTGGTGCGGCAAAAATCATCGACAACCACGCCACCTCGTTCGCCCATAGTCAAGCCGCAGGCGCGCGGCATTTCATCACGCGGACGGATACCGGCGGAAAAGACCACCATCTGGGCGGGCAATTCTGACTTGTCGGCAAACACCAGCTTTTCCACGGCGCCTTCGCTGTCGGCCGCGATCAATTGGGTGGCTTTTGACGTATGAACCTTAACTCCCAAGGTTTCGATTTTTTGACGTAAAATAGCGCCGCCGCCGTCATCGACCTGCACCGACATCAAGCGTGGCGCGAATTCGACCACGTGGGTGGTCAGGCCCATGCACTTCAAGGCATTGGCGCATTCCAGGCCCAACAGTCCGCCACCGATGACGACCCCCGCCTGCACCCGTTCTTGCGCGGCCCAGTCGCGCATGCCGATCAAATCGTCGATGGTGCGATAGACGAAACAGCCTTTGCTTTCTTTGCCGGGCAGAGGGGGCACGAACGGAAAGCTGCCGGTCGCGAGCACCAATTGATCGTAAGGAATATTCAGGCCCTTGGCCGAGGTCACCACCCGCGCCTCGCGATCGATGGCGGTGGCTTTGTCGCCCAGATGCACGGTGACCTGGTGTTCCTCGTAATAGCCGACGCGAACCAAGCTGAGGTCCTCGGCCGTCTTGCCACCAAAGAACCCCGACAGCCCGACGCGGTCGTAGGCGACGCGGGGTTCTTCACAAAAAGTGACGATATTCCAGGTCTCGTTGACCTTGCGGTTCACGAGTTCTTCGATCAGGCGGTGGCCAACCATGCCATTGCCGATGATGACGAGGGTGCGGGGTGCGATCATGAGGACCTCGAGAGTCCCCTGGCACAGGACGTGCCAGCATGAAGCGATGCACGGCACAGCACTTTGGCAAGTTTAATCCCGACACATGGGCCGTTTTCGCCCAACAGGCAGGCAATCGATCAATAAAGAATCAGCATGCCTACGGCAGGACCGGTTCCTGGGACCTTGATCAAGGAGTGCATGCTCAGATCCGCTCAATTATTGCGCGGCTATTGCGCGGCTATTGCGCGGCTATTGCGCGGCTATTGCGCGGCTATTGCGCAGCTCTTGTGCAACATCGCGGACCCAGAGAGGTGGCCCTTTTTAGAAACGAAAGCCCAGACCAGCGCTGAAAATGACTTGGTTCATCTCATACTCGGCATCGAGGCTGGCATTGGTCAACGTGAAGGTGTCGGTGCCCTCCCGGCGCTCGCGAATAGTGTTCTCGCCCTGGCCCTTCAGATAGGAACCAACGACGAAGAGCTGGAGGCGGGTGGCAAAGGTATAGACCAGGGTTCCGGTCAGGCCGACTTCGCTCATCCACCCGTTGCTGCTCGAATGCCAGCGCTTGGTGCTGAAGGTGGTGCCGTCGGTGGTGGTGATGCTCTCTTCGCCGGTAAAGCCGCCGTAGGCGACGTGGGCGGTGGCCTCTGCGTGCAGGCGGCCCAGCAATTTCATGCCCCAACCGACATGCAGGCCGAAAAGGGTGGCATTGCCTTCACCCTTCGAGGCAGGCTGGCCGACGAAAAGTACACGCGTGGTGTCAGTTTCGATCTGATGCTGGGTGATTGAAACCCCGATCAGCGGGGCGCCGAGGCCGTCAATGCTGCCCCAGGACCCCAGGCCAAGAATGCCTGCGCGATGCCGCAGTACGGCATTTGTTTCCACGGCTCCATCCGAAGCCCCGCTATCGAAGCGCAGTTCCGTGGTATAGGTGCCCGCGGATTGGGCCAGGGCCCCAATCAGACGCATATCGCGCACGACTGGACCCGTGGGTTCGGCCGCACTGAGCACTGGGGAGCTAAACGCTACGGTAGCGGTGGCGGAAAGCAGAAGGGCCGAGGTACGGATGCGATGCATGCAGCAGAAGATGGGCCTCTCCGGGAGCAACGTCAAGTGTCGCCCTTTGCGCCTGTTAAGAAATGATGCAGCGGTTACAGAGCGGTCAGATCAGGAGCGCGCGGAGAATCCAGGCCGCGGGCAATCGCTTCGGCAAACGGAGCTCCGGCTTCGCGGCCCCAAGCGCGTCCACGGTCTTCAATCCAGGTGAGAAAATCGGGGGTGGCGATCGAGGTCTGTGGTAAGCGAGTATCCGCCACGGTTGCCAATTGACTGCGATAGCAGCGGATCGCCGCCATTTTCTGGTCCCAGTCGGCTTGGCTCAGCGGAATCAGCACGTCGGCGCGGTCCGCGCGCAGTTCCGCTTCATAGAACCACAGGCGCACCCGCGCCACCGCTGCCGCGCCACTGGGCGTTGCTAAGCCATGCAGGGCGGCGGCCTTAGCCGCCACGGAGGCTGCGGCGGCCAGGGCGACGTGATCGGGATGCCGCGCGTGGCCCGACAGGCAGGCGACGGTGCTGGCGCGGTGCCGGCGGATGGCATCGACTAGCCCATCGCGCAAAGCGATGGGGTCCCCGGCCAGATAGCCGTCACGCAGACCAAGATTCTCACGCGCCTGCACGCCCAGAATTGCCGCCGCCGCTGCCGCTTCTTCGACGCGTTCGGCGACCGTGCCGCGCGACGCCATTTCGCCGCGGGTGGCGTCGATGATGACCACCGGGATGCCGGCGCGGACGTGGCTGGCGATCAGGCCTCCGGCGTGAATTTCCGCGTCATCGGGATGCGGTGCGACGACCAGCAGCATGCGGTTAGTCGAGTATCCGCGCCAGGATTGGCGCCAAATAGGTGCGTTTTTTCATGTCCTGCAGGTCGGCCTCCATCAATTGTTCGAGCGACCACTGGTCTTCACTGGGTGTGTGCGCCCGGTACAGATGATCGGCGACATTCCACAGCAGGAATAATTTATCGGGACGGGCCTGTTCCCCTTGCGAGACCAGACGGTCCACCGCGGTCTGCAATTCGCCGGGACTAGTGATGCCGCAGGTGGCCGCGGCGCGGGAGCCCTCCACAAAGCGCAAGGCGTCCCAAGTGGTCCCGGTCATCCCGGCGTAGACGCTGGCCCAATAAAAAGTCTGGGTCGCCTCCATCAGGTAGCTGTCGTCGTGGGTGCCCGCGAGCACCCCGCACAGTTCGTGCATCTCTTCACCCCAGCGGGTCAACGGCTTGTGCTTGTCGCCCGCGCACAGCATGTGCACCGTTCCCGACACTTTTTCACCCTGGGCTTGCTGAAAATCACGGACCGTGGCCGCGTCTTGGGCCAGAGCGCGGTAGATCGAATAGATGCGACGGGGGCTGGCCATGCTGCTCGGCATCGTCCCCAAGACCGCAGCCGCGCAAGGCGGGGAAGCAGATCGGGCTTATTCGGTTGCAGGCAGCAGGGCCAGGATGCGCTGAACCAGTTCACGGTCCTTGAGCGCGCCGTCGGGACCGACCAGGATCGAGCCCATCAGGATCTGATAGGACTGGGCTCCGTTCGTGGTCAGGACATGGCTGGGGGCAATGCGGGGGAGCATCAGGCCGGCCTGGAAACGGCCGGCGGTCTCATCCAGCACGGCTCCGAGCTGACGCGCGGTGGCGGCATCAATGGCGAGCTCCTGTTCGCCCTGTTTGACTGCGGTGACGGCGGTGGGGACCATCATTTCACCCATGACGATACCACCTGGGACGGGCTCGACGCAGACTGCTTTACCGGCAAGCACGGATGCTTCTTCAGGCACCGCGGCCTGCGGAAATTCGGTGGTGCTTGGCGCCACCGGCGGGGTGCTATCCGCCGCGTCCAGAGTGCCGAGGGCGCTCGCCATCGTCGCCGCAAGGATCCCGGCCAAAGCATTGGTCAGCAGGCGCTGGCTGGGCCGGAGCAAACGCTGCCGGCGATCGGCGTGGGCGCGCACGCAGACGTGGTCCCCGTGCGCCAAGCGCTGCGGCAACTCCACGGCCAGAAAAGCCTTGGCCGCAGGCGGGGTCATCGCGGTGACGTCGACCACGACCTTGTCGCAGGTGGCGCAATGCCGGCCATTTCCGCTCGGGGTCATGGCGTTCCAGGAAGCAGGGCAGGGGGCGGGGATGGCGTAGGTCATGCTCGTTAGACGGGCCGGGACCGGTTTGGTTCGCAACCTTCTGCATCATGCCGGTGCGGCCGTGGAATTGGCTTCCGTTTTCTTCCATCGGTCCATCATGATGGACCGATACAAGGAAAACCCCATGGCCAAACCCGCCGCCCAAGTCGCTGCTAAGACCTCCGTTAAGACCTCCGCCAAACCCGCCGCCAAAAGCTCCGGAAAAAGCAAAGCCCAGGACTACGTCGTCGCCGACCTGTCCTTGGCTGCCTGGGGCCGCAAAGAACTGACCATCGCTGAGCACGAGATGCCCGGCCTGATGGCGATCCGGAATAAACATGCCAAGGCCAAGCCGCTCGCCGGTGCCCGCATCGCTGGCAGCCTGCATCTGACCATCCAGACCGGTGTTCTGATCGAGACCCTGCAAGCTCTGGGTGCCGATATCCGCTGGGCCTCGTGCAACATTTATTCGACCCAGGATCACGCTGCTGCTGCGCTCGCCGTTGCGGGCACGCCGGTGTTCGCCACCAAAGGCGAAACCCTGGAACAATATTGGGATTACACCCACCGCATCTTCGAATGGCATGATGGCGGCACCCCGAACCTTATTCTCGATGACGGCGGTGACGCCACTCTGCTCATCCATCTCGGCTGCGACGCCGAAAAAGATCCGTCGGTGCTGAACCGCAAGCCCGGCAGCGAAGAAGAAGCCGTACTGCTCGCTTCGATCAAGCGCACCTTGGCCAAGGATAAAACTTTTTATTCGCGCATCGCCGCCAACCTCGTCGGCGTCTCCGAAGAGACCACCACCGGCGTGCATCGCCTGTGGGAACGCGCGCGCAATGGCACCCTGTTGTTCCCGGCGATCAACGTCAATGACTGCGTGACCAAATCGAAATTCGACAATCTCTATGGTTGCCGTGAATCGTTGGTCGACGGCATCAAGCGCGCCACCGACGTGATGATCTCTGGCAAAAAGGCCGTGGTCTGCGGCTACGGCGATGTCGGCAAGGGCTGCGCCCAGGCGCTCGCCAGCCAGGGCGCCATCGTCGCCGTCACCGAAATCGATCCTATCTGCGCCTTGCAGGCGTGCATGGAAGGTTTCCAGGTCGTAACCATGGATGACGCCGCGAAATGGGCCGACATTTTCGTCACCACCACCGGCAACGTCGACGTCATCACCCGCGTCCACATGGACAAGATGAAGCACAACGCCATCGTGTGTAACATCGGCCACTTCGATTCTGAGATCCAGGTCGCCGCCCTGGAAACGTTGGAATGGGAAGAAATCAAACCGCAGGTCGATCACGTTATCTGGCCCAACGGCAAGCGCATCATTCTACTCGCCAAGGGCCGCTTGGTGAATCTGGGTTGTGCGACCGGACATCCGAGCTTTGTGATGTCGGCCAGCTTTGCCAACCAGACCTTGGCCCAGCTCGAATTGTGGAAGAATGGTAAAAATATGGCCAAGGACACCGTCCACCTGTTGCCCAAGCTCCTTGATGAAGAAGTCGCCCGTCTGCACTTGGATCATCTCGGCGCCAAGCTGACCAAACTGTCGCCCGCCCAGGCCGCCTATATCGGCGTGACGGTCAAGGGTCCGTTCAAGGCAGAGACCTACCGGTACTGAACGCTCAGCGCTTCGGTATTGTTGCCCAGGGAGGCGTCGGTTCTGCCGGCGCCCCCGCGCGTTGCATTTTGCAGGGCAGGCCTCAGGCAGAGCCTGCCGTTTCAGCGGAAGATGCCGGAAATTCGTCGTGAAAGTCCGGCATGCCATGTGCTCAACCGCGGCATGCCATCCAAGCGCCCTGCCAAGCCTTCCGCCAAACCTTCCGCCAAGCCCCGCATCGATCCCAAACTCGACCAGCTGCGCCAATTCCATCAGGATCCGGCTGGGGCGGACCTGACCACCGATCAGGGGGTCAAGGTTTCCTCGACCGACGATAGCTTACGCGCGGGCGATCGCGGTCCGACGCTGCTCGAGGATTTTCACCTACGTGAAAAGATCATGCGCTTTGATCATGAGCGCATTCCGGAGCGAGTTGTGCACGCGCGTGGCGCTGGTGCGCACGGATATTTTCAGGTCTACGAGAATCTCAGCCGCTACAGCCGGGCCGCCTTTCTGCAGGATCCGGCGGTGCGCACGCCCGTGTTCGTGCGCTTTTCCACCGTGGCTGGTTCACGGGGATCGGCCGATACCGTGCGCGACGTGCGCGGCTTCGCGGTCAAGTTTTACACGTCCGAAGGCAATTTCGACCTAGTCGGCAATAACATGCCGGTCTTCTTCATTCAGGACGGGATCAAATTCCCTGATCTCATCCATGCGGTGAAACCGCACCCGCGCAATGAGATCCCCCAGGCACAGAGCGCGCACGACAGTTTTTGGGACTTTATTTCTTTGACCCCGGAAACCGCGCACATGGTCATGTGGATCATGTCGGACCGCGCCATTCCGCGCAGTTTTCGCATGATGGAAGGGTTCGGCGTCCATACGTTTCGCCTTGTAGATGCCGAGGGCAACGCCCGCCTGGTCAAATTCCATTGGAAGCCAATTCTGGGCACGCATTCCCTGGTCTGGGAAGAAGCCCAGCAGATCGCTGGCAAGGATCCCGATTTCCATCGCCGTGATTTGTTCGAGGCAATCGAGGGCGGCACCCCCGCTGAATGGGAACTGGGGGTGCAAATCGTGGCCGAGAAAGACGCGCAAAAGTATGGCTTTGATATGCTTGATGCGACCAAGCTCCTGCCGGAAGAGATCGTCCCGGTCGAACGGGTCGGAAAGATGGTCCTCGATCGCAATCCCACCAATTATTTCAGCGAGGTCGAACAGGTCGCATTTTGTGTCGGCAATGTCGTTCCCGGCATCGACTTCACCAATGATCCTTTGTTACAAGCGCGTTTGTTTTCGTACCTGGACACTCAGATCACCCGTCTCGGCGGTCCGAACTTTGCCGAATTACCGATCAACCGGCCGGTGGTCCCGGTGCAGAACAATCAGCATGACGGTTTTGGTCGACACAGCATTCCCGCCGGCGAGGCCAATTATCTGCCGAACTCCCTGGGCGACGGCTTTCCCAAGCCCACGACTCCAGACCGCGGCGGATATGCGCACTACGCCGAGCGCATCGCTGGTCACGTGATCCGTGAGCGCAGTCCCAGTTTCAAGGATCATTTCACCCAGGCCCGGCTGTTTCTGGACAGCCAGAGCGCGGTCGAGCGCGCGCACATTATCGACGCGCTGTCCTTTGAATTAGGCAAGGTCAAGCGTCCAGAGGTGCGGCAACGCGTCGTCGACGCGATCTTGGCATCTATCGACCCAGCCCTGGCCAAGAAAGTGGCGGCCGCGATCGGCGCCAACCCACCGCAGGGAATCAAGGGCGCACCGGCGCAGAAAGCCTCTCCCGCTTTAAGCATGCTGTCCGCCGACGCAGGGCCGATCATGACCCGCAAAGTAGCCATTTTAGCGGCGCCGGGTTCGGATGTGGAAACCATAAGCGCGTGGCAAAAGGCCCTCGAAAAGGTAGGCGTGGTGGTCATGGTGGTCGCGCCCAGCTTGGGCCCGATCGACCGCAAAGGCGGATCCCTGGTCGAGGCCACCGCGACATTTCTGACCACGCCGTCGGTTGTTTTTGACGGCGTGGTCATCGCCGATGGTGACGCGGGCGTGGATGCGCTTATTGCCGAACCGGCAGCGGGTCGCTTTCTCGAAGAGGCGTATCGCCATTGTAAAACCATCGCTGCCATCGGCGCGGGGGAACGCCTGTTGCAGGCAGCAGTGCCTGGAAGTGAAAAGGAACTCAAGGACGACCCGGGCGTGGTCATTGCGGAACGGAGTCATCCATCCGCGCGCTTTTTGGCCGCCTTGGCCCTCCATCGTCATTGGCAACGCGAACAGAAACGCGCGTGATACAAGCCAGATTCTTTGCTGTATTCTGTTTAGCCAAGCTAGCTCAAGGTAGCTGCATCGTCATCAAGATGCCAAATAATGAAGGGACATATCGGTAACGGTTGTTCTACGGATAAAGTCGGGCTCACAGAATGTTTCTAGAGTGTTGGCCGGACATTCGGATTGGATAGATTGAACCACTTTCATAGCTTCCGCTTGGAACGTGGGTGAGAAGTCCTATCATGGGGAAGGGGTTCTCCATGATAGCCAGAATTATTACCTTTCTTATGTTCTGTATGTGCATTTCGGCGGCAGATTACGTCACTATAAAGACCAAGGATGGCCGAAGCCTGAGTGGGTACTATGATCCATCAACGGAAACCTTGACGACGGTTAAGCCAAAGGCCACGATCCGGATTCGTAGGCAGGATATTGATTCGCTATCTATAACGTCCTTACCTGCGTCGGCCCCATCATCTGGAGATGGAAATCGGCTCATTGATCAGCTCAAATCACGACGTTCTGCAATGGAGATAGACCGCGACCGAGCGTTGGCCGCAGCTAAAAAAGACCGTGCCATTGCGGATGAAACAAAAGACGAGAATAGTGCGAAACGTCTTGAGATACATGCTGATGCGAGTGAGCTGGAGGCGAAATCCTATCAAGATATTGTCAATAAACTGACTGAGAGAATTACCGATCTTGAAAAGCATGAGGACATACTGGCATTAGCGACCCCACCGGCTGCCCGCGGCGAGCAGAGCGAAATAGCAGTTCTTCGAGCACAAATAGATTCGATTCTGGAAAAAATACGAAAAGATGAAAATGAAGCCGGGGCGAAAGAGCGAGAATTAAATGCCCTGATCAGCGCAGCAAACTTTGAATTTATCATGAATGGCGACCTTGACTCGATTGGAATCTCGACCAGCCCTAGGCCGACAAGGGAGGAGAACGAGAAAGTCGACAGAATAGTGGGATTTAACCGACAGCTCGACTATTTGCGTGGAGTCAGAGAGCAGGCGAAGGCCACAGTTGCGGCTAGGGGTAGCGATCGGAATGAAACGTATTTGCGCCTATTTCGGAACGGAGAAAGGTCGCAAGAGGAGTCTTTTTGGCAGGCATATGCCGAATTCAAGGGCAAGCCCGCCCCGTATTAGCTGAATTGGGAATACCCGGGGTTTTGCCGGGGTTAGCGCCCAGTGGCCTTAAGTAAATGGCCTAACCTTGTTTGCCGTGAAATCAGCAGTGCTATTTTTATTTCCGCTAGAGAAACCGGCGCTCGCTCAGGATCGTAAAATAGGCCTGCCAACGCAGACACGGAACCATCCTGGCGGTGGCCGATCACTCTTCCTTTGGCATCGGCGCTCACAGCAAGGTGGCCCTCTGATTCCATTCAAAGATGGTCCAGATTTGCGGGGGCAACACCATGTGATCGCTCTCAGTGAGCATCGACCTGAGTGCAAAGGTTTTTTTCATCGGGCATAGCAATTGAAGAGATGGATTCTGGCCCATGCGCACGTACAACGCTTGCCGCAGCCCCATTCCCGCATCCGGCTCGAGACGCAGGACGAAATTGACGATGAATCCGCTATCCGCCGCGGAAACCAGCATTCAGCCAAGCGTTGAGGTGACGCAGTCCGAACCCTTATTCGACGAACAAAATCTGATTACTGCCGGTCGCCAGGACCAGTTTGCCCATCTTGATTTGTTCAAGCTGGTTCATGCTGATGACCTGACCCAAGGGAGTTGAGCGGGTCTTGTTGTCGACCCGCAGCATCGGGCTCTTGATCCCGGCATTAGCCAGGCGTTCGTACGCTTCGAGAAACGCCGGGTCGACGTTGAGTTTGGCTTTGGCGTAGTGTTCGTCGAGAACGGCTTCGTCGGGACCGGGTTGTTGAGCCTTGCGCTCGGCAGCTTCGGCGGCGGCTGCAGCGGCTGCAGCTTCGTTGGCGGCGGTCAGGGCCTTTTCGCCTTTATTGGCGATGGTCTCGCGCTTGGTGGTCAATTCGACCAAGCTCTGCTCGCGATGATTCTTTTCCAGGCGGGCTTGTTCGATGCCGTTGATGATGGCCATGTATTCTTTGTTGGTCTTCGCCTCCATCTGTTTGGCGCGCAATTCCTCAATGGTGGCCTGACAGCGTTCGGCATCGTGCTGATATTGGCGGATCAAGGCATCGAGCCGGTCGGTCTCGGCAGTGATCGCCGCCGCGTCGGTATGCTTGGCGGTGGCCTCGGTGAGGGCCTTTGCGGCCAGCTTGCCTTTGGTCTTGCGCTTGGTGCGCAAGGCTTGGCGCTTCTGGTCGATAACGTGGAGTTCCAGCAGCGCCTCGATCGTGTTATTCATGGACCTCCCCAGCTTCGGTGGATGGGACATGATGGGTGGGGCGCCCGGACGCCAAGGGGAAATGCCGGGGTGGGCGCTGGCCTTCGTGTGCATGCGTTGACCTTGGGGGCAGCAAGGACCATGATCCGCGCATCATTCCCCCCATGTCTCCTGCCCTGTCTTCCGCAAAAGCCCCGTCAGTCAGCCACGACGAGCAGGACTACCCCCTGATCGGAGAGACGCTGGGTCTCTGGCGCCTGATTCGCGGCCTGGGCCGCGGCGGCATGGGTGAGGTCTACGAGGCGCAGTACGACTTCATTAACCTGCTCACCCTGCGCTATCCAGCCGAGACCCGGCCGGTGGTCGAGCGTGAATTGGGGGTCCTGGCCCGGTCTGAACAAGCCCGCTTGGCCAGTGAAGTCCTGGGCACGCCGCTGTCGCCCGAGGCCCACTTCGGGATCAAGATCTGCTCGGCCCGCACCGGTACCGCTGGGCACAAACGGTTCTTGCAAGAGGCCGAGCTGGCGCGGCGGTTGGGCGATCATCCCTATGTCGTCTCCATTCATGCTTTGAACACCGGGACTCTGAGCCTGCCCGGCGCCGATCTCGAACGTTTCGCCTTCGAGCGGGGACGCCATCGCGATCTTGCCTTCATGGTCATGGATCTGGCGGCGCGGGATTATGATCACACCAAGCTCGATCTCCAGCAGTCCGTGCACGTGGTGCGGTGCATCGCCACGGCTTTGGATCACGCGCATTCGCATGGCATCGTCCACCGCGACCTGAAGCCGGAGAATCTGCTGGGCAGCGTCGAACATCCGTTGCTGACGGATTTTGGCATCGCCAAGGAATTGGATCACAGCGATGGGCTGACCCGCACCGGGCAGGTGATCGGGACCTTGGATTATATGTCGCCGGAACAGGCGACCGATGCCAAGCGCGTCGATCATCGCAGCGATATTTACAGTCTGGGCGTGGTCCTCTACGAAATGGCGACCCAAGGCTGCCTGCCGTATTATCACAAGGCTGATCGCGAAAGCTGTCTGCATGCAATCCGCACGGAGACCATCGAACCGAAATGGCCGCGTGAATGCGTGCGCGATTTCCCGGTCGGGCTTGAACGCATCATTCTCAAGGCGATGGCCTTCCATCAGGAAGACCGCTATCAGGCGATGAGCGAATTGATCGGCGATCTCGATCGCTGGTCGCGTGGCGAATGGATCTCGCCGGTCGGTCGCGTGCATGCGATTTCATGGCTGCGTTATCACAAACGGCGCCATCCGCGTTTGGTCTGGGGTAGTGTCAGCGTGGCCGTAGCGGTGATGCTGTTGTTCGCTGCACTGCTGGTGCTGCCGCTGCTCGACACTCAGCGGCGGAAATTGGATCAGCAGCTCGACCATCTGGAAAATATCGTCCTGCGTATCGAAGGCGGGCGGCTGGCCCAGCCCGGAAAGGATGACTACGAGAAAATCGAAGAGGTGGACACCGCCCTACGTCTGGTCAGTAATGAATATCCCACTCACGTGCAGCGCCGTCAGGAACTGGAAGAACGTTTGTTGGCCAAGCGTTGGTTGTCGGCGCGCTTTTCCGGCAGCGAAGCTGGCGGCATGTCGATCACCGCTCCTGACGCGGCTTCGGCTCGCGAACAATTGACCATCGCGGGGCGGCTGCGGTCGCCGGATTGGATCCTGGAGGACGGACGCGGCTTGGTCACCCAAGAAACTACCCAGATCACCCTGGGGCCCTACGGGCACGGCGGGGTCCATGTCAGCATCCAGATCGCGGCCGGAGAGGGGTTCCAGCTGCTCCTACGTGATGGCGACAAGCTCATCCGCCATCAACACCTGTGGCGGGTGCTGGGCGGGCGCCTGCAGCAGTACTATCGCGAGGATGAACGGCCTGGCCAATTGCTCGCCGATGAGCCTGCCCCAGCGATGATCCGCATTGAAGCCGAGCTGAGCCCCGAGCAGTTGACCGTGACCGCCCCGGCCGCCGCGCGGTACCGCTTGAGTGCCCTGGTTCCCGAGGCCCCGATCTGGGCGGTGCTGACCCTGCCAAAAGGCAGTGCGCTGGTCGCCATCGAAATCAAACCGCGCTGACGTCGGCAAAAACGCGGCTGTGGCAGTTGATCACGCCCAGCGGTTGCCTGCTCGATCAAAGCTCCGATTATCAGTGGTCATGACGCAGATTCCCGACCTGCACGAACTCGCAGCCCTGCACGCCCGCTTTGACGTCGAAGCGTTCTGCTTTGTCAGTCAGGGTTTACGGCATGCGGCCAAGCTCCATCGCAGCGCCCGCAAGAGCGGGGCATCGCGGCACCTGAATGCCCAGCAACTGGTCGATGGGGTGATTGATCTGGCGGCCGACCGCTTCGGCCTGCTCGCCGAACTGGTGTTGCGGTCGTGGGGGGTGCGCACCAGTGAAGACGTCGGCGTCATCACTTTCGCCCTGATCGACAGTAAAGTCTTTTCCAAACAGCCCTCGGATCGGCTCGAAGATTTCTACGGCGGCCCAGAATTTCCGCTGGCCCTGTCAGAACGGGTGCGTGCGCGGCTGGCCGTGGCTGAAACCCTATGATCCCAGCGCCTGGACGGCGGTCTCTCGACCGCATCCTTGACGCTAATGTCAACCGCGCTGCCGAGGGCCTGCGCACCTTGGAAGAGGTCGCACGATTTATTCTCGACGATGGCGCGGTCGCCCAGCGCTGTAAAAATATTCGCCATCAGGTGCGCAACGTGCTGCCGGCCACGATCGTGGCGAGCCGCGATGTTGCGGGCGATGTCGGCACCGCATATCAATCCGGCGCACAGCCACGGGCGCACCTGATCGGTCATATCCGCGCCAACGCCGCGCGTGCCCAAGAAGCCTTGCGCGCTGCCGAAGAAGCTGCGCGCTTGGTTGGCTTGCCCGCCGCAGCGGTATTTGAAACGGCGCGCTACGCGGCCTACAGCCTGGAGAGCGCCCTCCTTTCCCGTCTCCCGGCCTGGCGGTTGTGGCAGGTACGGGTGTATGTTTTGGTGGATACGGCGCTGTGCGCCGAGCCCGTCGCCGTCGCCAAGGCGGCGGTGCGCGGTGGCGCGGGAGCCATCCAATTACGCGCCAAGGGCTTGCCGGGGCGGGCCTATCGCGAATTGGCAGCGCGGATGCAGGCAGCCGTGGCTGAGGCCGGCGCCTTTTTCGTGGTCAACGATCATGTCGATATCGCCGCGGTGCTCGCTGCTGATGCGATCCATGTCGGTCAGGCTGATCTTGCGGTTGCGGATGTCCGCGCCGTGGTCGGGCCGCTGACCGCGATTGGCATGTCGTGCCATACCCACGAACAGCTCATCACCGCGCAAAGCGACGGCGCCGACTACGTGGGCTTGGGGCCCATGTTCGCGACCACGACCAAACCACACGAACCGTGCCGCGGGCCGGAACTGCTCGATCAGGTGCGGGCAGAACTGCGCGTGCCGAGTTATGCCATCGGCGGGCTCGACCCGGCGCGGATCGCCACGCTCGGGACGCGGATCCCGCACGGGGTCGCCCTGGCTGGCACCGTGTGCCGTGCCGCCGACCCCGAACGCGCGACCGCGGAAATCGTCGACTTGTTGGAACGCGAAGATCCTCTGCTTGCCGGTCGGCCGTGAATTCCGCACCATCGTTTCGCTCACGCACCTGGCCCCGCTTTGTCCTCGTCCAGGCCGCGCAAATCCTACCACTGCTGCTGCTCTTCGTCGGCACCCCTGCCGCCGTGTGGACCGCCGCCCTGATCGGCTCAATTATCTGCTGCTACGGCACCGACTCCCCCTGGCGCTGGCGGAATAGACTCTTGATTCTGCAGGCAGTGTGTTGGTTGCTCATTCCATCTTTTTTTCAATAGAAACAGCGCCTGTCCGCAGTCCTGGGTCCGAGGTCCTAGGTCTTGTTTGCGGAAATGGAGAGTCGCGCAGTATTTTGAGCAGTAATCAAAAATATCGAGTTCGTTTGCGCTTGTAAAAAATTCTACAATATCCTAAAACGAGTCGCAGCTCAATAATGATCCGTCCCTCTTGACCTAGGACTTAGGACTTCGGACCCTGGCTAAAACACCGTGATTATTAAAAAGTAAGGTGATTAGAAGTCTCAACGAGAAACGCGGATCCCATCACCGCTGTCTTCATCAGTTATAGTTGATCGGCGCGGACGAGCCCAGCGGTTGATGGCTGAGGTCAGATGTTGCATGAGCACGGGTTTGGGTACGTAATCATCCATGCCGGCTTCGCGGAAACGTTGGCGGTCGGAGTCGAGCACGCTGGCGCTCATGGCGATGATCGGCACGTGGCGGCCGGGGGGTTCGTGGGCGCGAATGTGGCGAGTGGCTTCCAGGCCATCCATTTCCGGCAGATAATAATCCATCAGAATGACATCAAAGGCCGTGTCCTGCGCGAATGCGATGGCTTGGGTGCCGTTGGTCGCGAGCACTACCTCACAGCCGATCTTGGCCAGTAACCGACTGGCGACCTGGGCGTTGATGGGACTATCCTCGACGAGAAGCACCCGCACCACCACGGTGCGCGTGCGGCGGATGATGCTGGTGGTGTCGACGCGGTTGCCGCTGCGCTTGGCATCGCCCTTGCGGGCGGTGGCCAAGGCGGCGCGCAGTTCACCCAAGCGCACCGGACGGGCCAGGGTGACCATGGCCTGTCGGAGCAACTTTGGACTCGCCGGTTTTCCATACGGGAGCAATGCGATGAGGGGGAGATGCCGCAGCCCCGTATCTTCGTGCAGACCGCTGAGCAGACTATTCATCTCCGGGCTTTCGTCGCGTAGTGCGCTGATCACGGCCTCGGTGCCATCGGCAATCCCACTGAGCACTTCCAGGGCCGCCGTCGCCGTGGGCGCGTCATGAACGGCGCAGCCCCACAGAGACAAGGGCTCGCGCAGCGAATCGATCAATTCTGGTGAGGCGCCCACCAGCAAGAGTCGAGTGCCATTCAGATCGGGTGGAATCTGTAATTCGCCGGGTAGGGCGGGTGCTTGGGTGAGGGGAATGGATACCGCAAAACATGAACCGTGATCGACCTCGCTGGTGACGCTGATGGTTCCGCCCATCAATTCCGCCAGTTGTTTACAGATCGCCAGCCCTAAGCCAGTGCCGCCATAAGTACGCGTGGTCGACGTATCGGCCTGGGTGAATTTCTCGAAGATGGTTGCGGCCTTCGCTGCGGGAATGCCAATGCCGCTGTCCTCAACCGCCAAGGTGATGTGCCACCTGCCATCCGCGGCGGGTTCACCGCGAATAGCGATGCGAATAAAGCCGGCATGGGTGAACTTCACCGCATTGCCGACCAGGTTAGCAAGGATCTGCCGGATGCGCCCAGGATCGCCTAAAAAGCGGGTCGGTAGACTCGACTGGATCCGGTACAGCATTTCGATGCCGTGATGGTCGGCCCGTGGTGCCATGAGCTCGGCGACATCGCGGACCGATACATGCAGGTCGAAAGGAATGTGTTCCAGGGACAGTTTGCCCGCCTCGATCTTCGAGAAATCGAGAATATCGTTGATGATGGTTAAAAGGGCATCGCCCGATAGTTGGATGGTTGAAGCCATGTCCCGCTGTTCATCAGTCAGCGGGGTATCAAGCAGCAATTCGGTCATACCCAGCACGCCATTCATCGGGGTACGGATTTCGTGGCTCATATTGGCCAGGAAATCGCTCTTGGCGAGATTAGCGCCTTCGGCCCTTTCTTTGGCTTCGGCGAGATCACGGGTGCGAGATTCGACCTGGGCCTGGAGGGTCGAATTGAAATCACGCAGTTCGGCGTCGCGAATAGCGACCGCTTGATTCATGGTTTCAATGGCGTCAGCCAGACGGCCGATCTCATCGCCACTGGTATCGGTCACGGCTTCTCCGAGCGGTTTACCGCTGGCGACCGTCTCTGCGGCGCGGGTCAGCCGTTGCAGCCGTCTGGTCCAGCCGCCGAGCACCAGCACCGCCAAGATCCCGCCCATGACGCTGGTCAAAATCAACGTGGTCAGACTCTGGCGCAGTTGCTGCATGCCGGCGTCATACGCGGCCCGGGGATCGAGGCCGACGACAACCTGACCGATGCGGATGGGTTCACCATGCTGCAAAGGATCCAGACCGCCATCAAATGATGCATACGGAGTGCTGACCACGTCATGGACGGCGATCAGACCCGACGTGGTCCCGGTCCTTTGCCACTGCTGCCATGCGGCACTATCGCGCACGCCCTGCGAAAGGGGTCGGCCCTGTTCGTTGAGAATGGCGATGAATGCGACGTTAGGATGTTGGGAAAAACGTCCGGTTAGGCGCTCCAGCTCGGCGAGATCAAATACCGACAACGGCAATTCGCAGGCGACCGTCACGCTGGCAGCAAGGGCGAGGGCCTCGCGCTGCTGCGCTTCGCGGATCAGGCGGACGCTGTCGACATATCCCAACGCGGCCATGGTCCCCAGGGCGACCACTAAGAGCGCGATGGTGCCCAATAAGGCTTTGGTGCGCAGACTGATGATGGGCTGGTGACGCGGCATGGCTCAACGCCCTCCATCCAGCACGATGTCGGCTGCGGCCAGGACCTCGGGGGGGATGTCGAGGCCGATTTTTCGCGCCACCACGGTATTGATGACGACCTGATGCTGTGGCGGTCGATGCTGGGGCGGGGTATCCGCATTTTTGAGCAAGCTCGCCGTCAATTCTCCGGCCTGATCACCCTGCCGAGCAGGATCGATGCCCACGCCGACCAGGGCGCCAGCGCGCACAAATGACGGGGAATAGCCGAATACCGGCACGCGGCGGCGCAGCGCCGTCAATAAAAGCATGCGCACGCTGGCATCGGTGTAGAGACCGCTATCAGCATAGGTCCAGACGGCATCGGTGCCTTCGCAGACCAAGGCGATTTGATCGGCAATTTTATCGATGCTGGGGACGATCACGAAGCGGGCCTCCCAGCCGGAGGGTAACGCGGTGGTCACCGCGCCTTGCAGCACCTCGCGATCTGGGCGGTTTTCCAGGACCAGGATGCCGACTTTTCTGCACGTGGGCCGAACGTCGCTGAGCAGAGCGAATTGAGTCGCGAGAGGGACCGTGGCACTAATGCCGTGGATCCGGGCATCGGTGGTCAGGCCCGCGCCCACAGGATCCGTTACCAGGCAATAGATCATCCGCTGCTCAGGCGCGAGTAATGGACGTAGACGCAGGGCGGCGGGAGTGCCGATGCTGATCCAGAACGGGCTGGCTGGTGCATTGCCACGCAGGGCATCTATCAACACGGTGGTGGTCTGAACCTGCTCGCCCAACCGTTGGGTCGCCGCCAGGGCGGCTTGGCGATACGGCTCGGCATCTGAACTGAGCACCACCGTGACCGTGGCTTCGATGGCATCGACGTTGCCAAACAGGCAGACCAGGACGAGGAATGTCTGCTGTACCCACCACCGCGGTCGTCCTAAATACATGTGTCTCCGCATGATCAGAAGGTGCCGTTGATGCGCACGAAGGCCGTGCGTCCCGGGAGTTCCAGCGCTTCATTGGTGAACAAGGAGACGCCTGCCGGAGTCTGGTCGAAGACATCATGGACGCCGATGGCATAATCCAGCGGCCCACGCGTCGGCTGCCAATTCAAGACCACGTCCAGGCGGTGCCAGCCTTGAATTTCGCGATCGGCTCCCGGCGCCTCATGGCTGGCGGCGTAGCGATAATTGACGACTCCGATGATGGACCAGGGCAAACGCCAGCGGCTGCGTACGCCGACCTTATGCTCGGCTGGAGCGAAAGCGCGTACGCTGGTGTCTTCCGTGTCGGTTTCGAAATGATTCCACGCGTACCAGATTGCGCAGCGGCCCCAATGTGCCTGTTGCGCGACTTCGACCTCGCCGCCATAGGCGATCGCGTCCCCAAGGGTCTGCGGTTCGATGGCGACAAAATTGACGTTGGGAATCCCCGAGGGAGTGGTCTGGATATCATACCCGATCAGATCCTGATACTTCTGCACGTAGGTATCGACCCGCACCAGGCCGCCATCCCAGGGTACCGCTGACCAGCCCAGCTCCAGGCTCAGGGTGTGTTCATTGTCGAGATCATTGCTGCGATAGGTCACCAACGGGACGCCAGGAGCAATAAACGCAGTGTCCAGGGTCGTGCCGCGTAAACCGGTCAGGGGCGTACGATAAGCCCGCGCAACCGCAACCCGGATGACCTGTTGGTGAAGGTCATCAATAGTCGTTAGCGCGGCGATGCGCCCGGCCCAATCCATCCCGGTGCCGCTGTAGATATCGCCGCGCAGCTGGCTTTCGAGGACCACCGGTGCGATGACCTGCCAGCGATCGATGGTGAATAATCCGGCGCGATATTCGTCAGTGGGATTATCTTTAAGAACGAAACGGTCGCCAGCGCTGGTATTGCTGGCGAGATTGCTCAGATGGGTCCAGCGCGCATCGCCACCCAGGGTCAGGGTATGCGGGCCGAGCTGAGAAACATCGATCTGGGCCGTGCCACCTTGTTCGTAGGCGACATATTTCATCAGGCTGGGATCCTCATTTTGAGACCAGTTGGTGTAGGTGCGGAGGGAAAGGGTCGCTTGGTCGGTGACGATCTGGCGTAAGCCCAGCTGGGCGCGCACGCTGTCGCGGGTTATGTCTTGACCCGTCGGCATACTCAGGAGCACCAGTTCACCTTCCTTTTGATGAGTGTAGCCAACGGCGGCATCGATTTCGGTCGTTGGGGTCCAATGCCAGGTGAGTGTCCCTGATGATTTAAGCGTGCGGCGCCAATCGAAGTCGGACCCAACCCCGCTGGCTTCCTGCGAGGATGCCTGCTCCTGATATCCGACGGCCAGGCGCCAGGAAACGGGACCATGAAAATCACCCCAGCGCAGGTGCGCATCGCCATCGTGGGTCGACGTCAGCGTGGCTTGGGCCTGCGTGCCCAGACTGTCATCCGGATTTTGGGTGATGACATTGATGACGCCATTAAAGGCGTTGGCACCCCAGGCCGCGCCGCCCGGTCCGCGCAGTATTTCGACGTGGGAGATATCCTGCACCGCCACCGGCATGCGTGGAAACTCACTGCCACCGTAGATCGGGTTGTCGGCGATGATGCCATCGACCAGGGTCAAGGTACGGTCCGAGAATATTTCATGGAGTCCGCGCACGCCGATCATGCTGTGATTGCGATCGACCGCGACCACGTCCACTCCAGGCTGGAACATCACAGCATCGGCCAATTGGGTATAACCGCCCAAGCGGAGATCGTCGCCGTCGAGCACGCTGATCGGCACCGGGCTGTCGGTGACTTTCCCAGGGCGACGGCTGCCCGAGACCACGACCGGCAATTCTTCGAACAGGGCCAGTTCCTCGTCCCCGAAGCCCAAGCCGACCGAAGGGGCCAGAGGGGCCTCGGCGGCACTGAGCAATCCCAACATCAGGATCCCGGCCAGGCCGGCAGTCTGTATGAGCATACAGCTACTCTCCTACGTGTTCCACAATTCCGCAAATGGTGGTTTGGAAAAGGGCTGTGTTTCAGGTTCGGCAGTCGGGTGTGGTAAGGGACCTTGGTAGACGCGGCTTGAGCCTGATTATTAGGGTTAATCGCTCAACGCCGGGACCATGGACGCGGTATTCAGCACCATGCCCCGTGTCAGCCCGTGCCAACCCGTCTCCGTCGCTCGATCATCCGCCTTTCCCTTGGCGATCCTGATCGGGGTGGCGATCGGTCTGGGGGCGGGAGAGGCGCCCACCGCCGCGTGCCCCTCGGCCTATGATCCAGCGCGGCCTCCTCGCCAGTTCCTGGTCTTCGACACGGTTGCGGTACACACCGAAGACGGGCAGATGCTGAGCGTGCCCGGTAATGGCCATAAGCCCACGTTTACCCGAGCCCAGCGCATTCCGGCGGACTGGACCGCCCGGGTCGATTTTGCCGGCGGCAGTTACCGGATCCGCTATGAGATCTTGGAAAAGCCCAATACCCGCCGGGTGCATTTCTGCGTGGTTCTGTCGACGCCCCTGGGCGCGAAGGACAAGGCGGACCTGCCCAGCCATCCGGGAGCCGACTGGTTCACCACCGCGGGAGTGGATAGCGAAGAAGAATCGATCAAAAAATGGCTTTGCCAAAACCTATCAAGACAAGAAAGGCTGGAATTGGCGCAAGCCGTTCGGACGTATCTGGGAAGATACCTCTCGCATGGGCTCCAGCCAATATGGACCCGCGTCGGCGCTCCCGGGGACGCGGGTTCCCCGGGCCGTGCGCTGCTGGCTCAGCGCAGCCCGAGCTGGCGGACCTTGTAACGGATCTGACGAAAACTGATGCCGAGCCGCTTGGCGGCTTCGGTGAGATTATTGTCGGTGGCGAGCAGAGCGGCCTGGATCAGGGTGCGTTCATAAGCCGCGACCGCGGCTTCGCCGTCAATCTGCTGGCCGGTCTGCAAGCGTTCGACGTACACATCGGCCTGCCCGCCGCCGCTAGGCAAGATACGATCCCCGAACAGATTTTCGCGGGTAATGTCGCCGCTGCCGGCCAGGGCCACGCCGCGCTGCACGCAATTATCGAGTTCACGGATATTGCCGGGCCACGAATACGCGAGCAGGGCGGCAATCGCGTCGGCAGTAAACCCGGTGATGCCGCGCCGCAGTTTCACCGCATGCCGGGCCAGGAGATGGCCCGCCAGCAAAGGAACATCATCACGACGTTCACGCAGCGGCGGCAGATGCATAGGGATAACCGCGAGCCGGTAGAACAGATCCTCACGAAAAGTCCCGCTGCGCACCATGGCGTTGAGATCGCGATTGGTGGCGGCGACCACGCGCACGTTCGCGCGTTGCATGGTCGAGCTGCCGACCGGTTGAAATTCGCCGCTTTCCAAAACGCGCAGGAGTTTGGCTTGGGTCTCACTGGCGAGTTCCCCGACTTCATCCAGAAACAAGGTGCCGCCATCAGCCAACGCGAACATGCCTTGCCGATCGGCGATGGCGCCGGTAAAGGAGCCTTTGACGTGGCCGAATAATTCACTCTCCAAGAGAGAGGTGGTTAATGCGGCAGAATTGACCCGTACCATCGGTCCATCCGCGCGCAGACTGCTGTAGTGAATGGCGCGGGCGACCAGTTCCTTGCCTGTGCCGCTTTCGCCACTGACCAACACGGTGGAATCCGTGGTACTGACCTGTTCGATCACTCGTTGGATCTCTTGGATCGCTGGCGTACCGCCGATCAGATGGATGCCGGCCTGGCCTTCACCGGCGGAACTGGCCGCGAGATGGCGATCATGCGCCGCCAGGGTGCGGGCGACCACCGAACGCGCGAGATCATTATCAAAAGGTTTGCGCAAAAAGGTGTACGCGCCTAGGCGCATCGCCTGCACCGCCGTCGGCCAATCAGCAAACGCGGTCATGATAATGATAAAGGCCGGATGCCCGGAGCGGCGATGTTCGCTGAGCAGGGACAGGCCATCACCCTCATCCATGCGCAGATCCGAGAGCACGACCTCAATGGCGGGATCCGCGGCGAGGTGCGCCAACGCGGCGCTGCCGCTCGCGGCCAGGTGCACCTCGTGCCCATCGCGACGCAGCATCACGTCAAGCAGGGTGCGGACGCCGGGTTCATCATCGACGACGAGAATGCGGCCCATCCTCAGATTGTGGGCCGACGCGGCAGGCTGGCCAGTCCTCACTCACCTCGGCACCTGATCGGCCAAGGGGCACGGCTCAGGTCAGGGCTGCAGCTCTAGGGCCGGGCTGCGTAGATCATCGACCCGCGCGCGCAGACTGCGGGTTTCGGGTGGCCAATCGGCGCTCTCAAGGTCGACGCTGACAAATCCACCTACGGGCACGGTGAGACTGCCCATCGCCGCGGCGCGGCCGCTCCAGATCACGCTGCCGGTGGCATCCAGGGCCTCAATGCGCACCTGCGAGGCGGGAATCGTCCACAGCGCCACGGTGCGATTGTAGAGCACCACGGTCAACGCCGTGGCCAGCGCCGCAACGCCAGCGACTGGCTCAGCAGCTGCCGCTGTGGCACGAGGCGCCGGTTGATCTTTGGCCAAATCTGCGCGAGCTGGGGCGGATTCGCCGGCCACCTTTTGCGGCAGACCACGACGGTCGGCGACGTCCACCCCATTCCTGGCGCCGCCATTCATTGCGGAAGGCTCGCGGCGCACCAGGGCCAGGGCGTAGGGGCCGATGGTATTCAGGTCGGCTGGAGTTGGCGTGATCGTCGACGTGGTGGTCGCTGAGGTCGTGGCGACTTGGTGTTCGGCCTCCGCGCGTAAGCGGGCTAGGGTGGAGTCATCCAGGTCCGCTTGCGGTGCCGCTTGGGCTGCGCTGACTGGTTCTGCGGCGGGTATGGCGTCAGCGCTTGGGCGGGAGGTGTGGGCGAACTCCGCCTGCTCGCGTTTCCCTTCAGCCGCGGCAGCAGGCGCAGACGGTACGCCATCCCGCCCTTCTTCCGAGCCGGTGGAATTCTGGCGGGCGACCAGAGGTGTCGAGGGTGCGGCGGAGAAAGAAACCGAATCATCCTCCGTGTTCCATTCACGTAATTGTAGCACACCGATCACCAGCGTCGCCGCGAGCACCGCGGTAGTCAGGATGGGCCACGGGAAACGCAGAATCGCCGGGCGCTTGCCTGCCGCTGGCACCGCCGACGCAGCCGGCGGCAGCAAACGGTCGCGCAGCGCCGGCGGCAATTCGGCACGCGGCAACGCCGCGACCGCCGCGCGGCGTTCACGCGCCTGATATTCGGCAATGGCCAGGGATTTTCCGTGGCGATCCTGCAAGGCCTGCCACTGCGCGGCATCCAGTTCGCCATCAAGCCACGCGTCGGCCAGGGCGTCGAGATCGGAGTCAGGGGCGGTCATACCAAATCCTCCGGAACAATGCGCCCGGCGAGGGTATCGCGCAAAGCGCCACGGGCGCGGCTAAGGCGACTTTTAACGGTGCCCAAGGCGATGCCCAGGGTCTGGGCGATAGCTTCGTAATCGAGCTGGTCGAAATCGCGCAGCAAAATGATTTCGCGAGCCTCCGCATCCAGCTGCGCCAGGGCGTCGCGCACCGCAGCGACCAATTCTGCCCGCGCCGTCGCCTGCGACGGGGTAGCCTCGCTACTGGCGGCATTATTGAACGCTGCGTGCTGGGCGAGATCGCGCGCCAATGGTCGCTTGCGCGCCAACAGGTCGATGGCGCGATTGCGCGCCAAGCGATACAGCCAGGTGTAAAAACTGCTGTCTCCGGCAAATTGATTGAGGCGTTCCCAGGCCCGGGCAAATGCTTCCTGGGTAAATTCCGCCGCCTGATCGTGATCCCCTTGGCACAAATGAACCAGCATCGCGTGCAGGCGCGGTGCATAACGTTCGACCAAGTCCTGGCCGGCGGCAGGGTCGCCCGCGCGGAGACGGGCAACCACCAGTCGGTCATCGGGGAGAGCATGTGCCTTGGACGGGGCGGCGGTCATACGGTTCCCTACTCTACAACCCTGGCAAACGAAGACACCCTCGGGGTGAGCCGAGGGTGTCTTGTCATGTCATGTCACGTCGACGTCAGGTTGGACGTGGCGCTTATTCGGCGCGCCACTCGACGCCCAGCGCGAACACCAGTTCGCTGCGGTCACGCCCGGCAAGTTCCAAAGCGTCACGTCCCTTGGAACTGACGTACCAGATATTTTCGGCCTGGCCGTAGAGCCACATTTCTTCCCACGGCAGGGGCAGGGTCATCCGGCCACCGATCTTGATGGTCTGGAAGCCACGGGTCTCGATACCAGACACGGCCTTGTGCATGCTGGTATTGGCGATGTCGGAGAGTAACCAGACCAGGCTGTCAAGCGGCGCTTCTTGATAGAAGTAACGCACACCCAGGGTGGTCAGGATCTGATTGTCAGGATCGGCTGCTTTCCCTTCGGCGCGGGTATCACCCAGATTGAATTGAATGGAGGCGCCGGCCTCGAGACCTTCGAGAGGGGTCAGATACCAGCCTTCGACGCCAGCCCACATGTAGGCGGGCCTGCCGGTATCGAAAGGATGATTGGTCACTTCGAAGAATGGCAGGATCTGCACGTACTGCTCGACCTCGATCAGATAATCGAGGCGCACGGTGATTTCGGTGGTCTCAAAGTCACCAATTTCAGTATTGCCCTGGCCATCAAGGGCCAGGTAGCCATCCACGTGCAGGCCGATGTCGTACCAACGGAAACGTCCCGACAGGTGACCCGTCGAGCCGTCGTTGATAACGACATTATTCGACCAGTGTTGATTCAAGAGCTCGGCGGCGATGCGCGCCTCGTTCGGGCCGGTCTGCAGATCGACGTCCAGTGCGGCGATCGGGGTCAGGGCGGCAGTGGCAAGACAGGTCAAACCGAGCACGGAGGTTTTCATGCGTTCTCTTCCTTGGGCGAGCGGGACAGGAGGGAGTCCAACGCTTGGGCGACAGGTTTAGCAGCCCACAGCACGGATTCCACCTCCGAAGTGAGGGGAAGCTCCACGCCATGCCGATCACCCAGGGCCCGCGCCGAACGGGCAGTCCACGCGCCTTCGGCGACCGAACCCCGGCTGGCGAGGTGTTCGCTCAGCGTCTGGCCTTGGGCCAGGGCCAGCCCCAAGGCGCGATTGCGGCCATGCGGACTATAGCAGGTCGTCATCAGATCGCCGATACCTGCCAGTCCTGCAAAGGTCGCATCGTCGGCACCCAGAGCCCGGCCCAGGCGGCGCATTTCGGCGAGGCCGCGGGTGATCAGGGCGGCCTTGAGATTATCACCGCAGCCGAGGCCATCGCAGATGCCGGTGGCAATGGCGACAACATTTTTCAAGGCACCGGCCAATTCGACGCCGAGCACATCCTGGCTGGAATACAGGCGCAAACCCGGACCGTGCAGCCGAGCCAGAGCGAGGGCGATCACCGCGTCGCTGCCGCACACAACCAGACAGGCCGATTTGCCCTGGGCGATCTCTTCCGCGTGGCTGGGGCCTGACAACACCCCGACCTGGGTGCAGCCAGCTTCGTCAGCGAGGACTTCGCTGACTCGGCGCAGGGACTTTTCTTCGATGCCTTTGCCAAGACTGAGCACGGGGACGGCGGTCAAGCGACCCGCCCAGATGTGGGCGATGGCGGCGGTGTGCTGGGTCGGTACCGCCCACAGGATCAGATCGGCAGAATCGACCGCATCGCAACTGGCGGTGAACTGAACCGCTGCATCTATTTCGATATCGCCAAGGCCGGGATGGCGGCGGGTGCGTTGGAGTTCTGCGACCTTGGCCGCATCGCGGCCCCAGACCACGCACGACTGACCATTGCGGGCGAGATGGATGGCCATCGCGGTGCCCCAGGTGCCGGTGCCGATAATCGCGGTGCTGGCCATGGGCGCAGTCTGGCGCAGGCGGCGGCGTGTCCACGCCCCGCGTGCGGCCTTTTTACGGGGTTGGCTCGGCGGTGTCGGTCGAGTCGGCTGTGCCAACTGTAGGCGGAATACCTGCCGCGTCAGGAGCGCTCGCCGCAGGCGCGGGATCTGTACCCGCCGCAGGCGCAGGGTCTTGGCTGGGGTCGGTCGCGCGCGCCTTACTGATCAGCGTTGCAATACCGTGGCGCTTTTCTTCGTGATCGTCGTAGGCAAATGCCAACGTCGGCAGCAGGCGCGTGCGTACCGCTGGGGCATAGGCGCGCTGCACATAGGGTATCGCATTTTCGAGCGCGCGAGACGCCAAGCGGCGCTGCTTGTCATCGCCGAGGACGGTGAAGTAGGCCTTCACCTGATGCAGGTCGGACGTGAGCTCGACCCGGGTGATGGTGACAAAACCCAGCCGGGGATCACGCAATTCCTGATTGACCACCGTGGCGATTTCACGGTGCAGCAGGCTTTCTAGACGTTGTTTACGGGACGGAGCTGGCATGGGATTCTTATGCGACGATGACACCGGGATTGCGCCGGACAGGGAGCGGGAATCCGGGCGATGGTTACCACCCGGATTCCAGGCCCAGGCCTACAAGGTGCGGGCGCGCTTTTCCTTGGTGAAGAATTCCATCACGTCGCCGACCTGGACATCCTGGTGGTTGGTAATGGTCAGACCGCATTCGAAGCTGTCGCGGACTTCCTTGACATCTTCCTTGAAGCGGCGCAGCGTCTTCACCACACCCGTATGAATGATGACGTGATCGCGAGTCAGGCGCATGCCGCAATCGCGCACGATCTTGCCATCGGTAACGTAGAGACCAGCAACCACACCCACCTTGGAAATCGAGAAGGTCTGACGCACGTCGGCGTGGCCGATGACCTTCTCGATGTATTCCGGTTCGAGCATGCCCGTCATCGCCTTTTTCAGGTCGTCGAGCAGTTCGTAGATGATGGTGTAGGTGCGGATCTCGATGTCGCCCTGATCAGCCTGCGAACGCGCTTTGCTGTCGGCGATGACGTGGAATCCCAGAACCAGGGCACGTGAGGCCTCGGCCAGGGAGATGTCGGTCGAACTAATCGCGCCGACACCGCTGTGGATCAAGGCCACGCTGACTTCGCTGGTGCGCAATTCATTGATCGCATAGCGCAGCACTTCAAGCGAACCAGAGGCGTCGCACTTGAGGATGATCTTGACCTCTTTCTTGCCGAGATCACCGATCGCGCCGAAGACGTTGGCCGAGGTGGTCACCCGAGCCTTGGCGGCGAGTTCTTTTTCGCGAATGCGATGGGTGCGCACTTCGGCGGCTTCGGCGGCCTGTTTCAGGTCGGCGACGACGACGAAATGATCACCAGCATTGGGCAGTTCGCTGAGGCCGATGACTTCGACGGCGGTGCTGGGCCCCGCCAAGGGCGTCCGATCGCCCTTCCAGTTGGTCAGCGCGCGGACGCGGCCGTAGCCAGCGCCAGCCAGAACCACATCACCCACGGCCAAGCTGCCGCGTTGGACCAGCAGGGTCGCGGTGACGCCCTGGCCTTCGTGGCGATGCGCTTCGATGACCACACCCGCCGCATTGGCGAAATGATTGGCCTGCAGGTTGAGCACTTCGGTTTCCAGAGCCAGGCGTTCGAGCAATTCGTCGAGGCCCAGGTTCTTGAGCGCGGAGACGCGCAGGACGCCGGTTTCGCCGCCCCATTCTTCGGGTTGCAGACCCTGTTCGGCAAGCTGACGCAGGACACGCTCTTGCGCATCTTTGGTCGCTTCCGGTTTATCGATTTTGTTCATCGCCACCACGATCGCCACATTCGCCGCTTTGGCGTGGTTGATGGCTTCAATGGTCTGCGGCATCAGACCGTCGACGGCGTCGACGACGATCACCGCAACGTCGGTGATCTTGGCACCGCGGGCGCGCATGGCGGTGAACGCCTGATGCCCGGGGGTATCGATGAAGGTCACTTCCATGCCATTGGGCGCGATAACCGTGTACGCGCCGATGTGCTGGGTGATGCCACCGGCTTCGCCAGCAGTAACCTGCGTCTTGCGGATCGCATCCAGCAGCGAGGTCTTTCCGTGGTCGACGTGGCCCATGATGGTCACGATCGGCGGCCGCGGCGCGAGATCCTCAGGATTGTCTTCCTGCCCGGCCATTTCCTCTTCGAGTTCATCTTCGGCGGTCTTAGCCACGCTGAAGGTGATGGTCTTTTTGAATTCCTGGGCCAGCAGCTCACAGGTATCCTTGTCCAAAGCGGAATTGATGTTCGCCATCATGCCGGCCATGAACAATTTGGCGATCACCACCGAGCTCTTGATGCCCGACGCTTCCGAGAATTCACGGACATTGCACGGCAGGGCGATATCGAATTCGGTCTTGCCGGACAGATCCTGCTCTTCGGTCGACAGCGGACGACGGCGACCGCGGATCGGGCGGCCATCGGCATCGACCTCTTCCGGGGTGGCGGTGCGATGGTCACGATTGTCGCGACGGGGGCCGCGGCCAGGGCCGGCGCCGGGGCCGGTGCGCGCACCAGGGCCGGTGCGGGCGTTGGGACCGGCGCGGTTCGGCCCGGCAGGACCGCCGGGAGTTTTACTGCGATCGATGGTCTGGAAGCCGGGCCGGCGGCGATTGCGCTCGGTGGCCTTGATGTCGCGCACCTTTTGCGCCATCGCCAGATTCTTACGGATGTTTTCCTGGATTAGGCGCTTACGATCATCGGCCGAGAGCTCGGCATCATTGCCGCCCTTGGCGATGGTGGCGCCATGCGGATCCGGAGCCTCTTTGGGCACGACTTTGACGGAATGGTCAGCCTTTTCATGGGTCGCCTTGGCCAGGCTGGCCAAGCGTGAGCCCAGGCCTTTGACGCCACGAGCGGCTTTGGCGGCGTCGGCATCTTGCACGTCGGCGACCGGGGCCGCGGGCGCGACGGGAGCAGCCGCAATCGTGGCTGCGGGCGGGGCTTCAACGACGTCGGCAACCGGGGCGCTGACGGCAGCGACCGCTTCGGCGATCACCGGCTCGCTGACCGGCTCGGCAACCGGGACGGCTGCGGCGGTGGCTTCGATGGGAGCACTGGCCTTGGCGATGGCGTGCGCCTTGGCTGCTGCGGCGGCCTCATCGCTGGACCGCATCGCGGCGAATTTGGCAGCTAAATTCTTGGCGTCGGATTCGCGCTTGCGCACTTCGTCCTCGGCGTTGGTGCGCGCATGGTCCAGTTCGACCTGGGCCATAGCCGAGGCCTCGGCGAGACGTTCGGCGTTGGCGGCCTCGGTGGCTTCGCGGCTCATGCGCTCGGCTTCGCGGCGGGCGAGTTCTTCTTCGTGCTTGCGGCGCTCTTCGACCGCAGTCTTGGCGGCGACCTCGGCCTTTTTCTCTTCTTCGGCTTGGGCCTTTTTACGCCGCGTCTCCGCTGCTTTTTTGGCCGCGAGCGAGCGCTTGTGCTTGTCCTCGAACTCTTTGGGGATGATCGGGGTGAAGGGTTCACCATCGACCGTCTCGAGTCCGTCGAAGGCGAGAATGCGCGAGGTGTCGGCCTCGATCAGTTCGCTCTCGCGACCTTTCGGCAGCTTGATCTTGAGAACCTCGCACACCTCCTGCAGGAGTTCGGGGTCGAGATTATGCTCGTTGGCCAGGGCACTGAGTTTCATGACATCCTCGGGACGATTCGTAGGGACCAGAGCAGAGCGTGCAGTCACGCGTCTCCCCGCGCTCCGTGCGTCGTCGGTTGATCCTGACCACCACTGCCATCCTGATTCATCAGCATGGCGGCTTCGGTGGCCACTGTCCGCGCCTCTTCTTCGGATTCGGCCAGTTCGCGGGCTTCTTCATCCTGACGGCGACGCTCGGCGTCGGCGCGACGTTGGATGATCTCATCACGGTCGGCTTTTTGCTCATCGGTGAGCAGCGAGTCGGCCTTTTCGATCAAGGCTTGGGCCTTGGCTTCATCCAGATGGTGCTCAGCAAATTCGTCGACCAGGATGGTCGGCGTCTGCGCGGCGAGCACGGACAGGGTATCGAGATGGCGGTCGAGGAAGATTTCCCGCAGGTAATCATCCATCAGGCCGGCTTCGATCAGCACATGCAGCTGTTCAGCGCCAGCGCTGCGGGCCTTGGTCGCATCTTCTTCAGAGCAGACGTCGATCTTGTAGCGGGTCAGACGCGCCGACAGGCGCACGTTTTGACCGGCCTTGCCGATCGCCAGGGGCAGCTGGTCCTGCGAGACCACCACGCGCGCACGTTCGCGGAAGGCATCGTAGCTGATGCGCATGACGCGGGCCGGCTTGAGCGAGTTTTCGATGTATTGCGCGGGATCTTCGGCCCACGGAATAATGTCGATCTTTTCGCCGCCGAGCTCGTCGGTGACCTTGGTGATGCGGCTGCCGCGCATGCCGACGCAGCTGCCGACGGGATCGATACGCGCATCCAGCGAGTGCACGGCGATCTTGGTCCGGCGGCCGGCCTCGCGGACGATGCCCTTGATCTCGATCAAGCCGTCGGCGACTTCGGGAATCTCTAGCTTGAACAGCTCGCGGACGAAATTGCCGTGCGTGCGCGAGAGCACGATGCGGACGCGCGAACCCTTCTTGCTAACCGCCAGGACATAGGCGCGGATGACACTGCCGGGGCGGTAGATCTCGCCGGGAATCTGCTCTTCCTTGGGCAGGATCGCCTCGGCGCGGCCCAGGGTGATGATAAACATGCCGCGTTCTTCGCGCTGCACGGTGCCTGAGACGATGGTGTGTTCGCGTTGAGTCCAGTCGTCGAAGACCACATCGCGTTCAGCTTCTTTCAGACCCTGAACGATGACCTGCTTGGCAACGTTGGCGACGATACGACCCAGTTCGGCCAGTTCGATCGGCTTTTCGTCTTCAAAAGCACGGATTTCACCCGTTTCGCGGTCGATCGACACGGTGAAATCACCAGTCTGTTCGAAACGCTTCGACGCCGCCTGCTGCAAGGCCCGTTCGATGTGCTCAATGATAAGCTCCTTATCAAGACCACGTTCGCGGCTGATGGTGTCCACAAGGCGGAGGAAGTCGCCGGATTTCATGGCAGGGCACCTGGCACGGGATGAGAGGGGTGTGTCGACGCAGGATGGCCTGCGGGGATGAAAAAAGCGTGAGCCATGCGGCCCACGCTTCGGTCGATTGAACCGAAATGGGAGCGGGAAGGTAGCGTCCCGGGATCAAGGGTCAAGGCATCGGAAGCGTTCAATTCCTCAAGCTATTTTCAGAATGAAGGCTGGCTTTTGGGTCGGGGTCCGAGGTCCTAGGTCCTAGGTCCGAGGTCCTAGGTCCGTTATGCGAGATTCGTCATCGGGAAGGGGTGACCCCAAGGCAGGAAATTTCTGGCCGGGGTGACCAATAAGGGGCGGCAATGCCATGCCTATTGACCTCGGACCTCGGACCTCGGACCTCGGACCTCGGACCTCGGACCTCGGACCTCGGACAGCTCTATTCTCGCCACAATTTGAAGGCTACATGATGCTGGAAAGGGGGCGCAACCGTGACCAAGGGGCCGCCCGGATGCTGCCACGTGTGGCGGTCGACGATGAGGCCGGTGTCGGCGTTCCACCATTCGACGACGACGGGGCCGGGGGGGACTTGGTCGCCGTGGGTGACGGCGACATCACGCCAAATGGGGCCGAGGGTGCCCAGGGCGCCCCAGTCGCTGTCGAGGAGATAGCCCAGGCGCCGACCGGGGCGCGACCAGCTGCCGACCCACAGGTCGGCGCCGGCGGACGTGCTCAGCATGACGGTGCGGGCTTCGCTGCCGCGTAGGTCTTCGCCGGCCAGGAATGCGCGCGGGCCGCGATAGACGCCCCAGCGGTCGCCCTGGTCGATCCATTCGAACCACCACAGCATGGGCCCGCCGCCATACCCTAACATCAGCGCCAGCCACGTGCCGCTGCGATGTTCGGCGCTGATTTGCGCCTCGGGGGCAGCGTCCCAGTTGCCGCCGTATTCGGTGACGATGACCGGAATATTCAAGCGCTGGAGACCGCGATGGAAATTGGAGGCGCCATCATAAAATAATTCGGCCAGGGCGACGCCATCGGCATTGCGTGGCTGATGATAGGCGTCGATGCAGACATAATCCAAGGGCGCCGCAGTGACCAGGGTCTGGTCAACGGTACGATAATCGCCGCTCCAGTGCGAGGTCACCGGGTGCCGATACGGATCCAATTCGCGGAACCGGGTGCAGGCCTGGGTATGCCATTCGCGCAATTCACTGCGGCCGCCCGCGGTCAGGTTCATCTCGCTCCACAATTTCCAGCCCAAGATTGCCGGGCTGTCGGCGTAGCGTGCAATCAGGTAGCGGCGCAGCCGATCCTGCCCGGCCAGGGCGCGGGGATCCGTAAATAATTGCCCCGGTTCGTTGAGCGGGCCGCCGTTGGCCCGGTTCCACGGCGAGGTATCCCACTCGCGATCAGTGTGATCGCTGCCCTGACCATGATTATTTATCACCAGATTGACGCGGATGCCCAAGGCCTCGGCGCGATCCAAGATCATATCCAGGCGGGCCGCGTTATTTTCATTAAACCCTTTCAGGCCGTAAAAGCCGTCCCAACGTGGATTCCATTCCAACGCCAGATTCCACGCACTGAGCCAGATTTCACAGGCATTGGCGCCGCCGGCAGCAGCGCGGGTGAGGTAGGCGTCGTACGCAAAGGTTCCCCGATCGGGGGTCAGCGCGGTGCCCAGACGATCGCGGGCCCGCAGGTCCCATACCGAGCGCAGATTGGGACCTTGCGGCCAGATGAATTGGCCGCCCACCGAAAAAAAGCGTGGGTCCTGTTTATCCACCTGCACATAATCATCCCAGGCCGAGCCGCTGGCCAAGCAGGTGCCCAGTTCGGCGCGACCCTGCGTCCATTCCAGGGCCAGCGAATGGGGCCCAGGTATCCGTGCCCGCCAGCGCGCGGAAAATGTCGCGGCTGCGGACGGGCGCAGCACTTCGAAATCGCCGCGGTCCTCATTCTGCATTGGTTGCCGATAAAAAGCGGCGTAGCGGACTTCGGCTCCGGTCGGATCGCGCACCACCAAGGCGGCGGAAAAAGCCATCGCATCATACGGATCCGTCGGCATCGGATCGACGCGGAAGAAGATCTCTTGGCGCTGCCCGGTGGTGGCCTGGGCAGCGGTGCCACGGTAATCGACGATGCGGATTTTTTTTCGGCTCGCGGCCGCGGGCGCAGCGCTGGCGTCATCGGGTAACCAGCTGACGTCCAGGCGGGCGCGGCTGGCCTGGGTACTCCACGCGAACAGCCCGCCGCGCGAGCAACGCTCGGCCTGCAGCGCATTCCACGCGCCCGCATGCCCCTGCGCCGTCCACATGGTTGCGGCGTCAACGGGGACGGTCAGTTCATGCGTGCCCGGCGCCCAGGTGCCGGGAAAGACATGCTGAAACCAGCGTCCATGCGGGTCCTCGACAAAAGCACCCAGACCCAGATCCGCGGGCGCGTCTGCGGGAATGACCACCCGCACCCGCCATGCGGCGCTTCCCGCCGTGGTCGTCGACCAGCCGCGGATCACTGTGGTCAACGGCGATTGCAGCTCGATCTCTTGAGCCGAAAGACCCCCGCCGCCCAGGAGTACGAGCAACAGAGCCGCGACTGCCATGGGCTGGTCCCAGGAGGCGAAATGCCGACAACCACGCCCATGGCCACCTCCAAGGGTGCACGAAAGCCCCGTCGTTCCCGGCTGCCCAAGTGGTTGCGTCATCGCACTCTCATCGCTGCTGAGGCTCTAGCCCTGGCCGGAGTTGCCAAATACGAACTGACGATTTTCGTCAAGGCGCAGGAGACGGTCCCCAACTGGGGCAAAGTCCTGTTTCTGCTCGCGGCCACGGTCGGCATCTTCGGCGTTCTCTTTCTTGCGCTGGAGCGCCTATTGCGGCGCAGTGTTGAGCGGACGCAAGAGGTGATGCAGGCGCTGCCCCTGCCGGCGCCGCTGGTGTTGTTCCATCTCGCCGCCTGGAGCGGGCTGTTCCTGCTGTACGCGTGGGTCTACGCACTGCCCCTGCGCTGATCAGCGGCGCAAGCGCAGCCACACGCTGCGGCCGCTGCGAATGACCTGCACGACCAGTTCGCGCTGGTTGGCGATGGCGCGCACATCATCGAGCGACTGCATGGCCCCTGCGGTGCGTTCGTGCAGCAGACGATCGCCCGGCGTCAGCCCGGCTTGTTCGCCCAGGCTGCCCGGTTCCACGTGTAGGATGGCCAAGCCGGCCTTGTCATCACCGCCCAGTAACAGCCCAAACCCCGGCAGGGTGACGCCAATGCGATTGGTGAGCTGATTTTCGCTGATCGGGATCAAAACCGCCTCGACCGCGGCGCCATTGCGCCAGACTTTGAATTCCATGGGTTCGCCGGGCCGGGTGGCGGCGATCTTAGCGCGGAACTGCTGCCAATTGACGATTGGCAATTTATTAATTGCCAGGACGACATCACCCGCGAGAAGCCCGCCTTTTTCCGCCGGGCTGCCGGGCACGACCTTGGCGATGCCCAGGGTGTGGATGCGCGATAGCCCCAGGCCAGCGACATCTTCAGCCGCCAACTCCTGAATTTCGACCCCGATCATCGGGCGCGACAATTCGCCATCGTCGAGCAGATCCTCGGCGACGCGGCGGGCGAGATTGCTGGGAATGGCGAAGCCCAGGCCGGCATTGGAGCCGGTCGGAGAGATGATGTTGGCGTTGATGCCGATGACCTCGCCGCGCAGGTCAAACAAAGGACCCCCCGAATTACCCGGATTGATGGCGGCATCAGTCTGGATAAAGGCCTCAAAGCCGCGCACACCGTTATAGATGCCGGTGCTGCGGTCGGTGGCAGAGACAATTCCGGCAGTGGCGCTATACCCTTTGCCAAACGGATACCCTTCGGCCAGGACCCAGTCGCCGACGCGGACTAGGTCGCTGTTGCCCCATACCACCGTGGGCAGATTCGGTTCACTGATCCGGAGTACGGCGAGATCAGTTTGGATGTCGACCCCGACAACGGTGGCGTCCAGGGTGCGATTGTCGTTGGTTGCGACGCCGATGCCGGCATAGGTCAACGGCTTGCCCGCAATGTCGAATTGGAACCGCTGCTGGCTGTTGGTCTGACAGACCACATGGGCGTTAGTCAAGATGAACGAAGCCTTGTCATCGCTTTGAATGATAAATCCCGAACCTTCACCCACTTCGACTTGACGCACCTCGGCGCGCATTTCAGAGCGATTGAGTACGCGGAACTGTTCGCGGGTATGGATCGATACCACGCTGGGTGCCGCCAATTCATGGATCAGGCCAAAGGCCCGCGATAGGATACTGGCCTGATCGGCAAGCTTGGCCAATTCAGCCCGCTGCTGATCGCGGTCGGACTCGGCGAACAGGCACAGGCAGCACAGAGACACAATGGCGACGCGCATGGAATTCCTTCGGAATACGCAGGGATACTCGGTGACAGGGATGTTAGACGCACTATGGGCCGCGGGCTGTCTGTAAAAACCGTTAAGGTGACTCAAGGAATTTCCATATAGCACGGTTGGCCCTGGGGAATGCAGGGAACCAGCGTGGAATTGCGTCATCTGCCTGCTGTTTGCGCACGCCGAGAAAATGGGTTTGAAAAAACCCATGTCAAGCAAACCCTTGCAGCCCTGGTGAATCAAGCTTCGAGAGCAGAGATTAGTAGTTTGGAGGGTAGGAATGGAGGCATCCTGTGGCGGTCTCTTATCTGTGGCGGTCCACGAGTCGGCATCAAGAGGCTGTACAATAATCGACCACAAGCGCCTTGTGATCTATCGGGTTCTTGATGCCATCCACTTGGGTTACGATGACGAAGCACTGACTCGCCCCTTCATGCAGATGTAAGCCGGACACAGACCGGCACTCGCCTCCCGCAGGGTTCACCAACGATGCGCAAGCTGGCTTGATAACGAAAAATGGATCTCAAAAGCACCCATCCCTTCTGGCCTACATTCAGCGGGCTGCCGCGTTCGTACCCGTCGCTGCAGCACGATGAGATCTGCGATGTGATCATCCTGGGCGGCGGCATCACGGGAGCCTTCATGGCCCATGCGCTCACCCAAGAAGGGCTTCGGGTAGTGCTGCTGGACAAGCGCGATGTGGCGATGGGCAGCACCAGCGCCAGCACGGCCTTGCTGCAGTATGAAATCGACACGCCTCTGTGTGAGTTGATCGGGAAATCGTCCCGTGCCGATGCCGAGCGCGCGTATTGGGTCTGCCATGAGAGCATCGACAAACTGGAGGCCATCCTGCCCCTGCTCGATGGCGAGTGTGGTTTCCAGCGCAAGCAAAGCGTCTATCTCGCTTCGGATACGGGTGATCTGCCGGAACTTGAGGAAGAGTTTGCGGCTCGCAAGCGTGCCGGCTTTCAGGTAGATTTATTGACTGCCGCAGACATCAGCGCGCGTTTTTCTTTTGCCCGTCCCGGAGCGATCCTCTCGGCGCAAGCCGCCGAAGTAGATTCCTATCGCCTGGCGCATTTGTTGCTGGCGCGTGCCGAAAAAGATGGCGCCAAGATTTATGACCGAACCGCCATGAGCCGCTTTGACACCTCAGCCGGCGAGGCGGTGGTGGAAACCGAGAGGGGATGGAAGGTGCGTGGCAAGCATCTGGTTTTCGCCACGGGTTATGAGTCGGTGGAGCATCTGCCGAAGAAGATCGTGAAACTGAAAAGCTCGTTTGCCCTGGTGAGCGAGCCGTTGCTGGATTTCACCGGCTGGTGGGAACGGGCGTTGTTGTGGGAGACGGCGCGGCCGTACTTTTATATGCGCACCACCAGCGATGGACGCGCTCTCATCGGCGGCGCGGATGATCCCTTCCGCAATCCGCTGCGGCGCGATGCGTTGATTCCGAAGAAGGCGAAGCAGCTGGCGGGAAAATTCGCTGAGCTGTTCCCAAACATACTCATGGAAGTCGCCTACACCTGGGCGGGCACCTTTGGCGAAACGAAAGATGGATTAGCCTATATTGGCAGCATTCCGAAGTTGCCGCTCTGTTACTTCGCCCTCGGCTTTGGCGGCAACGGCATCACCTACAGCGTCGTCGCCGCTGAGATGATCCGTGATGCGATTTGTGGCCGCGAGAACACGGATACACGGCTATTTCGCTTTGACCGTTAGGGTTCACCAGCGCTTCTCCCTGCCATGAATTATCGCTCCTCCACTCTGGTCGCCATCAGTCTCACCGCGCTTCTCAGCCTTGCGGCGACCGTTCTGGCGCGAAACTTTTCCGGGGGAAAGATGATCAGACGCCAGGCCAAAATGCGCTGCGGCAATCTCCCTTCGCATCTCTGGCTCTTCCTTGTCCTGGTGCGACGAGCGACGTGCCGCCTCCCCCGAATGTTGCGTGCGGCAGGGTTAGGCTTCTTCTTGTGTGGTGCGTTGACTACGCCCATTATGGCGCAGGAAGTCGAGACCTTGTCGGAAAATATACCGGCTCCCCAGCAAGAGGAGATTTCCCTCGCGCCGGCAGAGGTGGCCGTGCAGCCCATCGCTCAGGACGAGGAAATCCGCAAGCGCCTGCAAAACGTCATGGAGGCCACCGGGTGGTTCAATACTCCGGAAGTCAAAGTCGATGACGGCGTTGTTTTTCTCAGTGGCCGTGCCGACACCGATGAGATTAAAAAGTGGGCAGGCGATCTGGCGCGCAACACCCAGGACGTGGTCGCCGTGGCCAACCGAATCGAAGTGACCCAGCCGTCCGCCTGGGACTTCCGCGGGGCATGGAGCGGGCTGGCGGGACTGTCGCGCGACTTCATTCGCTCCCTCCCGTTCTTTGTCCTCGCACTGTTTATTCTGGCCTTGTCCGCTGGGGCTGGTTGGTTTACGGCGCGCCAAGCGCGAACACTTCTTGCCGGGCGAGTCCGGGCGAAGCTTCTGCGTGGTGTGCTTGCGGGGGGGCTGGGCGTGATCGTGTTTCTTGCGGGCACTTATATCGTCCTGCGGGTTTCCGGTTTAACCCAACTGGCTTTGACGATTGTTGGCGGAACCGGTTTGGTCGGCCTAGCAGTCGGCATCGCTTTCCGAGACATCACAGAAAATTTCTTGGCCAGCATTTTCCTGAGCGTCCAAAGTCCTTTTGCAACGGGCGATTTGGTCGAAATCGTCGGAGTCACCGGCTATGTGCAGCAGTTAAATATCCGCACCACCGTTCTCCTGACCTTTGATGGCAATCTCGTGCAAGTGCCGAATGCGGCCGTGTACAAAAGCACCATTCACAATTTCACGGCCACTCCCAACCGGCGCGAGAACTTTGTCGTCGGCATTGGCTACGACGACCCGATTGATGAAGCGCAAGCGGTTGCCCTGAAAGTGCTGGTGGATCACCCGGCAGTCCTGAAGGAGCCAGAACCCTTGGTGCTGGCGGAGGACCTAGGCAAAGCGACGGTCAATTTACGAATCTACTTTTGGATCAATGGCCATGAACACAGTTGGCTCAAGGTGCGGTCTTCCGTCATCCGGCTCGTGAAACGCGCTTTTCAGCAACACGGCATCAGCATGCCCGACGAAGCGCGGGAAATCATCTTTCCGAACGGCGTCCCCGTCACACTGCTCGACGCGACGCAAGAGCCGAGGAAGGACCCTGACTCGCCCACATCATCCCGCTACGCGCCGCACTCGGAGGGAGGGGACGCGATATCCACGAAGGCGGAAGCGGGGTTGTCCAACGAGGCCGGCATGCTTGAGGAACAGGCCCGTCAGGCCAAGCCGGTGGAAGAGGGAGAAAATCTCCTGGGGGCCACTCCCAGCGCTCGCCCTACCAAGGCCGATCTGACGGCCGACGATAAGAAGTGAAGCGATGAACCATACGAAAGGACGGATAGCCTCAATCCACAACTGTGATAGAATCACGGCCCAGTTAGAGCACTTGGCGGCTGTATTTCTGGGTTCCCGTGCGTTCCCTCATGCATCGTTACTTCCGCGCTGCGCATAAGATGATCCGCAAGTTGCAGAAATCCCGCCCAATTGTTCGGCTTCTCAATAAAGCATTTCTCCGACGCCAGACCGCCGTTCACCGCATCTTTATACATCGACATATCAGCGAAAATGTACACCGGCGTGTTATCGAAGGCCTTTGCGCCGCGAATGAACCTGAGCAGATCAATTCCTTTCACAGCCGGAAGATAGTTGTCCAGTAAGATGCAGTGCGGTGGTGGGACATCCTTGGCGGTCTCCTTGACTTGGAAATAACGTAAAGCCGTGTCTCCTTTCTCAATCACCAATAACTCGCTTTTATGGCCATTGGCCCGCAGTGCTTCCTCAAGCAACAAGGTGTCCCCGTCATTGTCCTCCACATAGACGATCGTGGGGAGGTGATTGTCCTTTGTATTGGTCATGGCCTGAATGATAGGAGTGAGAATGAAATTCAATGGGCAAACCTGAGGTGCCTCTACACTTCATTCCGATTCACTGCGACCTGAATGCGCTCTGTGGCCAGCGTTACGTAGTTAATGTGGGCAAGTCGACGCGGCTTCGAGCTTCTCCAAGAGTGCGACTCGGTGCCGCTCTTCATCCTTCATCCCGCGTTACTTGGTGTTCGTTTCGGGAAACGAATCGTCCACCAAACCCACGCGATGAGGAGGCCCTGCAGGGGTAAACGAACCCAGAGCACGACGGTCGGAACCGCTAATTGCGGGAGCTGAATCTGATGCATTGCCATGTAGACATTCGCCGGAAAGACCGCGATCAGGAGCACGATGAGGCCAATCCCCGCAAGACGCCTGCTTGCCGGTATCAGCATTCCAAGACCGCCTGCGATTTCGGCCAAACCACTCACAAGGATGAGCACCTTCGGCCACGGCAGGTAAGGAGGCATGATCGGCAGGTAGCTCTCCGGGACGCGCAGGTGATTCGCTCCTGCGAGAAGAAAAAGTCCACCAACGAGAACCCAGCTGAGCGTGCGAAGTTTGTGCGGGAGTGAGCTCACCGCGAAACGGCCCAGGCCAGAAAGCGCTCGAGATAGAACAGGGATATTTGTGCGCCAGGGCCATTGGGGATGCGATCACATGCGTGTTCAGCCCACGGCAATTCCAACAGCATCACGGGAGTGCCGGTGGCTGCGAGTCGATCGCGCAGCTGGCGTTGGAATCTGATGAGCACCGCATGGTCTTTTACCCCGGCGATCAATAATGTCGGCGGCATTGCCCGGGCCGCATAGGAGATGGGCGAAGCCCGAACGTAGGCAGCCATCTGATCCTCGGGCGTGCCTTGGAGGTAATCGCGCAGGATACCCCGCACATCGAGTGGATCAGGCTGGGGTGGTTCCCGGTAGCCATTCACGAGATCGACCGGCCCGTACCAGCTGACCACGGCACGGATCGACGGATCTGGCCGCTCGTACGCCGCAACGAGGGCGAGTTCTGCGCCCGCCGAACGCCCCATGAGGATCAGCCGCGACGGGTCGCCGCCTGACTTCGCAGCATGGGCGGTGACCCAACCCAACGCAGCGTGGATATCAGCGAGTGCCCCGGGGAAAGGCGTGGCGGGGGCGAGTCGGTAACCAATCGAGTAGACGAGATAACCCTGTGCGGCGAGGTACCGATGACATGTTGCACCTTCCGTAATAGAACCACCCCTCCAGCCGCCGCCATGCACGGCGATAATGACGGGCTGGGGGCCGCCTTCCCCAGAACCCTGGTAGCGAATTCCTGCATGAAACACGCCGTCTGCACCGGGAATGGCAACGGTGGACTCGAGCACGGGTCCGTTCGAAATACCCAGAATTGCGTCGCCAAGCGCATAGGCATGGGCGCGAAGGTCGTTACGAATGATCGCCGGAATGTTCTCGTTCCAGGAAGGGCCACAGGTTTGGGCCAGGGCGGAATCAGCGTGTGCGATCGTCCTCGGGATCAGGGACAAAGGCAGCAAACCGATGAACCCGGCTCCCACAGCCATGATGATGGTGACAGACTTCAACCATTTTCTAGACGGAACAAGGAAGGCTAACACCGCGCTGATCGCTCCGGCGATGGCGATCCAAAGGCCACCTTCTGTCGCTACGATGCGCAGCGCGAGCATACCCAGGGAAAATGGGGGAATAACGGCGTGGAGGGCGACGACCAGCAGAATCGCTGCAATAATGCCGGCGGTCCATCGACCAATGCCGAATAGGCGATTATGGAGCGGCATCAGACGGCCTCCGGAACCGTGCGAATGCCCAGGCAAGTGGGGAAGTCTGTTTTCATAATGACCGGTGCACCCATGCGTTGTTTGCAGATCGGCAGGGGGGGGCAATTGACTTGCTTGCCGAATACGGGCAGGAACCAACTCGCAACCTATTGGCCAGAGGTGGTGTGTCTATTTTCTTTCCATTTTCCTTCTCGCCAAGGACCGCATATCTCCTGCGCTGGAAAAATAGGCCGGCAGCCCCGCTGCGCGCGCCATTTTCCCGCCGTGGATCTGTGCAACGATCCACGGCGCCAGCCTTGCTCGTTATCTCCGACAGACTCCTAGTCCACGACACTTCGGCTGCCTCACTGCGGCAGAGCGGTCGGTTTCCAGGTATGGACGGGGGGAGCCTGTGCATGTCCTCGATGAGACCATTCTCGATGAGACCATGGAACGAAGTCTCATACATCACGTGCCCTGCCGGCGGCTGCAGGAGAAAAGAAGGAGGGGATAGTCGAACAGAGGAATACGAGGCTACATCCGCTGCGTGCTGACCACCGGCAGATTCCTCGAATCAATTATGAGTATTGGAATAAATATTGACCATGCGCTAAGTATTGAAGTGCGTCCATAGGCCCCTAGACACACGTGAGCGCGTGCCCATGCCCAGAAATGTCTGTTCATTGAGCCTGAACCGCATGTCGGAAGCAGTATTTGCTCGTCATGCCGGGGAAAATCGCGCCCCGTCAACGTCACTTCGGCCGCCTCACGGCGGCTGAGCGGTGGGTTTCCCGGCATGGTTGGTGGTATCTTGTGCGTGTCCACGATGAGTCTTCACGATGAGTCTTCACCGTGAATTATCCCCGAGGAAATCATTCTTGCCAGCTCTACCACGGACACCAAGCTGCAACGCATGTCAATAACCAGGGTGTTTCGATGGGTGGCTCGGAGGTACCGTGAATTCCTGGCAGCTGACGATCGTGGCGGGGTCGATCTCCCCGTATGGCGTCGCACGGAACGGCCCGGATACGGCCAAGCCATTATTGCGACGTTCTGCGGGCACGACGTGTGGTTCGCTTCGCCCGACCTGGACTTGGTGCCGGCTCCTGAAGCAGCTCTCTGTTTAGTGGCTCCTTGGTGCGCCCGGCGTGGTGTTCCTTTGCGTGGCGTTTCCGGCCTCGCACCGGCCTTTCTGGCGAATGTGCGCTCGGCAACCGCCCTGATGGGCGAGTGGTGGGGATATGGCCCGCTGACCTATCACGAGATCGAGGCTTCGCCGGCCTTGCCGGCAGCGGCACCGTTGCCCTCGGCGGCAGGCGCAACCGGGTTGTTCTTCAGCGGTGGGGTGGATTCCTTCTATTCGCTTATCAATAATCCCGACATCCGGGTGATCACTTTTGTGGTTGGTTTCGACATCCGTTTGCCGAACCGCCCGACCTGGGAGGCGATGATCAGCGCCTATCGAGCCGTCGCGCAGGAGCGCGGCATCCGTCTGGTGACCATCTTCACCAACCTGCGCCAGCACCCCACGCTGGGCGATTCCAGCTGGGGCCGGTATCATGGTGCAGCCCTGTGCGCTCTGGCGCACATGCAGCGTGCTGAGGCGTCGCGCTGGCTGATCTCTTCTTCCTATACCCGGGGCAACCTCGTGCCGTGGGGCACCCATCCCGATCTTGATTGGCGGTGGGGCAATACGGAAGTCGGAGTAGTCCATTTCGGTGAGGAGTTGTGGCGGGCAGAGAAGTTGGCTTCCCTGGCTGCGCACGCCTTGGTGCACCGCAACCTGCGCGTCTGCTTTACGGATCCCCGGGCCCAGGGGAATTGCGGCCGCTGCGAGAAGTGCATTCGTACGCGACTGATCTATTGGCAAGATCTGCCCGGAATCGCCTGTGATTGCATGCCGCATGCGCCGTCCCTGGCCCAGGCCATCGATGGAATAAAACACCTGAAAACACCGGGGCTGGACAAGGCCTACCAACGGTTCCTTGATCGGGCGCCGATCGCAGGCGACGTGACGGCAGCGTTGACCCGTTTGCTGGCGCGAACGCGTGGGAAGTCCCTGTGCAGCCCGCGCTGACTAAGTACGGCGAGACCTTCACCGCCCGTGGCGGTGCCTATGAACGGGCGGTGGCCACCTGTCCAGGTGCCCGGGGCCAAGAATTCCGCACCCTCGTGGCTCATCTCCAGCCGCAGCCGTCTTCGGCGATGGGATTCTGGGAAATTGCGCCAATGAAATTGCCGCGATCGAACTGCTGCGCAGCATCCAAACAGGAACCGTGGACATGCACTCATTTTAGATCGTGTCAATATGGTCCGAGATCGACAGAGCCCAATGCAATATCTAACCCGGCGTGATAGGTGCATGTCCACGCTTCGTGTCTGTCCACGTGTCCACGCTTCGTGTTTTGTTTGTTATCGAGATCATCCTTCACTATAATTAAAGACTGTATCACCTAACCCCATCCTATCATGGACACATTTCAATCCTCTTTACCACCTCGACCACTACGTCTGGCCTACATGACTTCCATTTCAGAAATTGCCGGACCCCAAGGGGGCGAATTTGTGGGACAAAACGTTTATTGTCCTGAAGCCGAAAGAGAGCTCGGATATAGGATGGGACAATTGGAATCCTTAGTTCGGGGAATAAACAAAAATCGCGATGGAATAGAAAAATTATTTCAAGTGGTCACGGTTGTGCATCATGATACTCATCAACAAATGCAAGAAATGGGCTTTGAAGGCAGGAAAAAAAAAGGCGCTACCCCTTGGCCTTGGCCAGAAAATCTACCTGTGATTAACGGGTGTACTTTAAGTGATGTCACCCATCATGTCCCGATGTACACCCCCGAGTGGCGCGCCGCCAAGTTGTCGAATGATCAAAATGAGGCGCATCGAATCCGAGCGGAGCGCGAACAGGCTCTTTCGGATTTATTGGATCTAGATGCGATAGATCTTGTTTTAACCGATAGCCAGACGTATATTTTTCAAGGGGATATGGCTATGTTGAAAAATGTTGATAAAAGGCAAATAATTAATATACACCCCGCCATTTTAGAGGGTGAAACCGCTATTCCTGGTCTCTATCCCACCGCAAGTGCGTTGATGCGTTTCAATGAAGGAAGAATTTTAGGACCCCGAAGAAGTGTGATTGATGTCCCTCATTTGAGAGGCTATTCTGGCCATGGAGCCACCTTGCATAAAACCGTCGCAGCCATTGACTTTGGGGAGATCATTCATGCCCAAGAAAAAAAAGATATGGTTCAGCCTGGCATGACCCAACAAGTGCTAAGGCATAATGTTTTCGAATTGAGTCGTCAAGTATTGCATGATGGTTTGATTGAGTTTGCGAGCGGGCGACGTAGGGACTTGACTACGTGTTTTGAGAACCGCCATGCTTTGGAGACTGGTCGATAATTAGCCTTTAAAGAATGTCAAAAAGACTGCTCATCCCCGTGTTGGCGGAGCGTCCCCTCCGTCTTCATCACTCGCTTCCAAATTGCTCCTTTCCCCTATTTTTGAAGAAAATTTGACGGAACCGTTGACGGAACCGTGGACATGCACTCATTGGATCGTGTATATATGGTCCGAGATCGACAGCGCCCAATGCAATGTCTGACCCGGTGTGATAGGTGTCGCCGTAGGCGCACGGCCGTATATCTCTAAAACCCGTACCTCTCGATTATATTGGTCCTCGTTATGTCTATCCCTTTGTCCGACCCACCCCCCGCGCCGTGCGCGGGGGGTGGGTGTGGTGGCGCGACCACGCGCGCGAGAAGGTTTCGCGATTGCGCCAGCCGCATACGGCGGCGGTTTCGGCTACGCCGTGGCCGGCGGCGAGCACGGCCTCTGCCATTTCCAGGCGGCGCAGTTCCAGGGCTCGTCGCGGGCTGAGGCCATAGAAATTGATGAATACGGCGTAGGCCTGTGACCGTCCGAGGCCGCTGGCGCGGACCAAATCGGTGACGGTCGGTCCCAGGTGCAAGCGCTTCAGGATGACCTCAAGCATACCTGCGATCGGTTGGGTGAGCAGGCACATGCCGTCGAGGGACTCGTCCGCGACGGATTGCAGCAGGGTGCGCACGGCCGTGGTCCGGGTGGCTGCATCATCGTCGATGCTCTGACGAATCAGGCGGCGTGCCGGTTCCAACGGCAAAGTTGCCCACAGCGAAAAGTCGGGGCCCTCAAGCCACAGGTCCGCACGGTCGCCTAGCCAACCGAAGCCCGCGAGCATGCCGCGATGGCGCTGGCCGACGTGGTACGTGTGCCACGTGGTGGCCGGGACGGCGATGGCTTCACCGGGCTGGAGATCGTAAAATTTGCGGCGAAAGCTGACGCGCAGCGGACCGGCCAGCGCGATCAGCACCACCGGTATGGCATGGAACATGCCCATCTCGACGTCTGCCCGGTGCAGGAGGTCGCGGCGGACTAAAAATAGCTGGCCAGGCAGTGGAGATATACGACCTGCAGAAATGCGTCCACCTGCCAACGCGGCCTGAGACGCACGTTGGCGCGTCATCAATACCCTGAAATGTTGTTTATTAGCCACAGGTCGGCGAAGTAGTGTTCGCTCGTCAATTCGGGATATTTTTCGCCCCGTTCACGTCACTTCGGCTGGTTTACCGCGGCAGAGCGGTCGGTTTCTAGGTTTGGACGTGGGGGGAGCCTGTGCATGTCCTCGATGAGACCATTCTCGATGAGACCATTTAACGAAGTCTCATGCATCACGTGCCCTGCCGGCGGCTGCAGGAGAAAAGAAGGAGGGGATAGTCGAACAGAGGAATACGAGGCTACATCCGCTGCGTGCTGACCACCGGCAGATTCCTCGAATCAATTATGAGTATTGGAATAAATATTGACCATGCGCTAAGTATTGAAGTGCGTCCATAGGCCCCTAGACACACGTGAGCGCGTGCCCATGCCCAGAAATGTCTGTTCATTGAGCCTGAACCGCATGTCGGAAGCAGTATTTGCTCGTCATGCCGGGGAAAATCGCGCCCCGTCAACGTCACTTCGGCCGCCTCACGGCGGCTGAGCGGTGGGTTTCCCGGCATGTTTGGTGGTATCTTGTGCGTGTCCACGATGAGTCTTCATCTGGGATGGGTCGAATTCCTCCATTGTTTTTTCATCCAATGCTCTTGCAAAGCACGCCACCGCTGCCGAGCAGGACGGAATCGTTGAATCACCAAATCCGGTGCAAGCTCAGTAGTTAAGGCATCAATCCAGCGTTGAGCGACCGCTGAAACCGTATGTGCGTGGGCCTGGATTTTGCCAGCATCAATCAACCCGCGGTACAACGTGGGATCGTCTCGCAACCGAATCACCGCAGCGAGTACCTCTTCAGGGCTGTCTGCTTCCAGATAATCGATTTCGGGCCGTCCGGTCAGGCGATAGGCCGGTTCTCGACCCAAGATTGCAGGTACCCCTGCATGCCAGGCATTGATGAGCTTGCTAGCTGGTTTGCTCGCGATCATGAGGGGCTGGTCGCGACGGACGGCAAACACGACATCGATGTCTCGATAGTCGTGCCAGCGATCCTGGCGTATCTCCAAGGTAATACCCATGCTAGCCAGGGACCGGTGGAACTCACCAGAAGTAAACGAAGCAGGAAGGTGTTCAGGTCGGCCCAGGAAGGCCACGGTACGAAGCCTGGCCTTGGCGGAGAGATTCCGCGGGATAAGTCCGGGCTGGGGCCAAAAGGGAATGAATATTTGGTGTGGGCCGATTTGTGCGGGATTCTGGACCACGACTCGGTCTGCAGACAGGACCGGGGGGCGATCGGCACGGATTACAACGGTGTGGCAGCGTGCCGGCCGGAGCCACGGCGTTGCTTCATCGCGGTGCACGATATTGATTGCATCTGGTTTGAACTCGGCGCTCAACGTGCAGGAGAATCCGAGGTCACGCTGTTGACGCAGTCGCAAATAGGTCTGGACGATCCACGTGTCCAGGCCATCGCGCCACAGCTCGGGAGTCGCATCAGGATCGATCAGTCTCCCCGCGTATACGTCAGGAAATATTTTTTCTTTCCGGCGTGAATAGAAATTGACGGTCTGCATAGCGTGAGATAAATAGAACGGCTGGGAGGGCAGTGGCAAGTGGAAGCCTAACACATCTGTCATGAATCTCACAGGCCGCCCATGTGGACTGGGTTAGCCGGGAGTGGGATAAGGCGACCATGATGGGAATGGACAGCTCGGACGGATGCGAATACACTCCGTTGCCATGCCAGGAAACTCAGCACATGAATTCGACTCCTCTAGCGCCTTTATTAGGGATATGCAGGGGCGAATTGAGGCGACTTTGGCTCCATTGCTGCCAGCGAGTGGTGAAGTCGCGATACTTGATTATCCACGGTACAGTAATGTGGGAGACAGCTTCATCTGGTTGGGCACCCAAGCATATTTGCGTTCCCGGGGGTTGAAGATTCGCTCCGAGATCCATGCGCTCAGTTGTGATAAAAAGACTTTACAGCGCATGGTCGGCGATTGCCCGATCGTATTACAGGGGGGCGGAAACTTCGGCGATATTCATCCCGTCCATCAAGCATTCCGCGCCGAGATCCTGACGAGCTTCCCCCGCCAGCGCATCGTCATGTGCCCACAGACCTTCCATTACCAAGACCCAAACCACATAGAGAGAGACAGGCCGCTTTACGAGGGCCATCCGGACCTCCACTTGATATGGCGTGACCAAACCAGCCTTGAACGGGCACGCAAGGCTTTCCCAGGGGCACGTCACTTCATAGCTCCCGATATGGCGTTCTGGATGGACCTTCAGGTAACTCCTGCTGTGGTGCGCGGCCCGGGCGCGCGGCCCAGGATTCTTTACCATGCACACCGGGACACCAAGCCCAATCACCTGTACGATATTTCACACATCGCAACGCTTGGGACCGTGGTCCAGGGAGATTGGCGCGACATGGTGGGCGGGCTCGACATCCACAAATCGTTCTTCTTGCGGGCCACTAGCATGCGGAAACTTTTGGCGGGAGTTGATTCCTGCATCGGCACTACTTTCTTGCCGTCGACGATTCGACGAGACACCGCCATTCATCTGGCACGCTCTTGCAACTGGCTGAACAAGGCAATCTCATTTTATGCGCGGCATGATGTCATCCTGACCAATCGCCTGCACAGCCACATGCTGGCCACGTTGTTGCGTAAGCCACACGTGATCGTGGACACGTTCTATGGCAAACTCGATTGGTACTACGAGAGCTGGACATTCTCAGATCCGGCTGTCCGACGGGTTAGGCATTATGAGGATGTGCCGACTGCTCTCGGTGAGATTCTTTCTCAAATACAATGAAGGCAACCGTCCGCGTACCGCATGGTCTTCTCCTGCGGATGTTGGATTCTCACCCGGTTGCCAGCTCCACTCCAAACAGCAAACTGCGCATACATGTCGCTGAGCAGAGTGTTTCGGTGGGTGACCCGTAGGCTGAGAAAGCTTCTGCCCGAGAATTATCGTGGCGGGGTTGATCTCCCCGTCTGGCGTCGCATGGAGCAGCCCGGATACGGACAAGCCATTGTCGCGACGTTCCGCGGGCACGACGTGTGGTTCGCTTCGCCCGACCTGGATTTGGTGCCGGCACCTGAAGCCGCGGTCTGCCTAGTCGCTCCGTGGTGCGCCCCGCGCTGTATTCCCCTGCGTGGCGTAGCTGGGCTTGCGCCGTCGTTCTTGGCGAATGTGCGTTCGGCAACCACCCTGATGGGCCAGTGGTGGGGATATGACCCGCTTTCCTACCACGGGTTCCGCGCTTCGTCGGCCTTGCCTGATCCAGCACCAGTGCCGTTGGCGGCAGGCCCAACTGGGCTGTTCTTCAGCGGTGGGGTGGATTCTTTCTATTCGCTTATCAATAATCCCGACATCCGGGTTATCACTTTTGTGGTTGGTTTCGACATCCGCTTGCCGAACCGTCCGACCTGGGAGGCGATGATCATCGCGTTTCGAGCCATCGCGCAAGAGCGCGGCATCCGTCTGGTGACTATCTTCACCAATGTGCGCCAACATCCTGCTCTGGGCAAAATCAAGTGGGACCATTATCATGGGGCAGCCCTCGGCGCACTAGCTCACATGCAGCGTATCGTGGCGTCCCGCTGGCTGATCTCTGCCTCCTACTTCAGAGGTAACCTCAAGCCGTGGGGTAGCCACCCCGATCTTGACTGGCGGTGGGGCAATACAGATGTCGGAATAGTCCATTTCGGTGATGAATTGTGGCGCGCCGATAAGTTGGCTTCTTTAGCGGGCGATGCCTCAGTGCACCGCAATCTGCGGGTCTGCTTTACCGATCCTCGTGCCCAGGGGAATTGCGGCCGGTGTGAGAAGTGCATACGTACGCGTCTGATTTATTGGCAGGATCTGCCCGGGATTGCTTGTGATTGTATGCCGGATTTGCCGCCCCTGGCCGAGGCCATCGATGGATTAACACGCCTGAAAACACCGGCGCTGGACAAGGTCTACCAACGGTTCCTTGATCGGGCTACGATCGCAGACGACGTGACGGCAGCGTTGACCCGTTTGCTGACGCGAACGCGTGGGAAGTCCCTGTGCCGCCCGCGCTGACCAAGTACGGCGAGACCTTCACCGCCCGTGGCGGTGCCTATGAACGGGCGATGGCCACCTGTCCAGATGCCCGGGACCAAGAATTCCGCACCTTGGTGGCTCATCTCCAGCCGCAGCCGGGTGAGGTGATCGTCGACACCCCGTCCGGTGGCGGCTACCTGCGACGTTATCTGCCCGACTCGGTATGCTATGTGGGCATTGACGAAGCCCCGGACTTTCAACGTGCCTGCGCGAACCGGATGCAGACGCACGATCAAGTATTGGCGGCGACCGGAGTGGATCTGCCGGTGCCCGACGCCGCCTGCGATGCGGTCTGCAGTCTCGTCGGTTTGCACCATGTTGCCCTGCGTGCACCGCAGTATGCAGAAATATTCCGCATTTTACGCCCCGGTGGTCGCCTCGTTCTCGCGGATGTGGAGGTGAGCAGTGCCCCCGCCCGATTCCTCAACGGATTTGTCGACGCCCATCTCTCCCAGGGGCATTGCGGCTATTTCTTCACCGAGCACGAGACCGCCGCCTTGGACGACGCGGGTTTCACCTCCGTCCGCACCTGGCGAGAGGACTACGTTTGGGTATTCCCCGACTTCGCACGGGCGGCCGCATTTTGCTTGGACTTGTTCGGGCTCGACCATCCTTTGGCGGCCCAGCGTCTGCCAGAAGTTCTGTGCCGAGATCTGGAATTGCACGCGGCCGACAATAGATCCTGGCACCTGCCCTGGGGCTTGCGCTACTGCAGTGGCAGGAAACCACCATGACCCAACCGCACGGCTGGGACCGACAGACCTTGCAGCGGCGCATCGCTGACCCCGGATCCCGACGCCGTTGGGCCGGCGGTAGCCCCGATACCCTTGAGATCGAAGGCTATGCGGCCCTGATGCCGCCCGCGCCTCGGCGTCGGCTTGCAGTGGTCCTGGGCATGACCCCGGAAGTGCGCACCCTGGCCCTGAACGCATTCGACCGCGTCATCAGCATTGATCGCAGCGTCGAGGCGCACGCGATTTATGCTGACTGGGTGCCGGCGGATGCGCGGCACCGTGAACAGAGGATCATCGGCGACTGGAGCGCCCCGCCGCCAGAGATCCTCGGATGTGTCGATGCCGTCTTCGGTGATGGAGTTCTGGGAAATTGCGCTGATGGAGCCGCCGCGATCGAACTGCTGCGCATCATCCGCACCATGATCCACAATGCGGGAACCATGATCACCCGGCATGCGTGCTATCCGGACGGATTCGCCGGCATGCGGCATCGCTGGGAGGACCTCCTCGCAGCGTTCGGGCGCGGCGATATTTCGGACGAAGAACTGGGTTTCGCGCTGCGCTTGGCAGGTCATGTCGATGGCGCCTGGGATGATGGCAGCTGTCTGCTGGATTGCGGAATGGTCTACCGACGCCTCGATGCGATGGCGGCCGACGGCACCCTGTCACCAGGGATCTTGGCATTCGCACGACGCTACCAATTCGCGGGCATGAATTGGATTCCAGACGAATCGCGTTGGCAGCAGGCGCTCACCCAGGCGGGCTGGCGGGCCCAGCGTCATGAGCTCACGGGCCGGGAGTGGTACCGGTATTATCCGCTGTACAGCTGCCAGCCGGTTCAAGCCGACGCCTGAGCGCAGCGATGATGGGATAAAAATAGTGGGCCAGGCAGTGGAGATACACGACCTGCAGAAATGCGTCCACCTGCCAACGTGGCCTGAGACGCACGTTGGCGCGTCCATCAATACCCTGAAATGTTGTTTATTGACCACAGGTCGGCGAAGTAATGTTCGCTCGTCAATTCGGGCTATTTATCGCCCCGTTCACGTCACTTCGGCTGGTTTACCGCGGCTGAGCGGTAGGTTTCCAGGTACGGATGATGGTATGAGGTGTATGTCCACCGTTCGCATCCACCATTCGCACTATTCGGTGATTCGCATAAGGGCATGAGCGGCCGGCCCTCTCCCTTTCCGTGACGCGCGGTTGCAACGGTTTCCCAATCCAGCAGATTCCGCTCACACTGCCTCTGCCCACCGTCACCAGCCGTGCACGACTGGGCAGCAGCGCGGCAGAGCCTGGATAACCACACCCGATGAAGCATGTCACGATCTCCCGCGCCACCAGCATTCCCTGCGGGCAGGGCTCTCGCGTCACCGCTCTGGTAGACAGCGAGCCGGTCTGGTTCGAATGCGACACCACCTCACTTTCTGCCGTGGGCGAGGTCTTCGGTAGCGCGATGTTCGTCCCTGGCTTGCAACAGGGGCGCGCAATTGACCTAGAGGACCCGGTCAGCCCCCGGTGGTTAGGAGGCATGCCCCACATTGCAGCCTTGCTCGGCGGCTGGTGGGGATTTCCCCAATTGGCTCCTCTCGCCACGCCTCGGGCCCTCGATCTGGAACCGCTCGACCAGGGAGCGATGCTGTGCTTTAGCTCCGGCGTCGACGCCTTCCACACCTTGCTGCACAGCGGGGAACGCATCACCCGGCTCATCACCGCCCACGGCTACGACATCCGCCTTACGAACGTCGAACGATGGCAGCATCTAGAGGCCGCGATTCGCCGAGCGGCCAGCGACGCTGGCCGCCCGCTGAGCATTATCCGCACCAATCTGCGCCAGCACCCGCTTTATAAAGCGACCATCTGGCCGCGCTGCCATGGCGGGGCGCTGGCGACCCTCGGGCATCTCATGCGCGGGCATGGCGATCGTCTGCTGATCTCGTCCTCCTTCACCCCCGATCGTGACCAGCCTTGGGGCACGCACTGGAATCTCGACCACTCCTGGAGTTCAGAGGCGCTCGGCGTGCGCCATTTCGGGGAGCAGTCGAACCGCATCCACAAGATTCGGGCGATCGCCCACGAACCACTCGTGCGCCGCAATCTTCATGTGTGCCTAAAGGCTCACTCGGACAATGGCCACGGAAACTGTTCCCGATGCGAAAAATGCGTCCGCACCATGGTCATTCTCGCCCAGTGCGACGCCCTCGACCACTTCCCTGTTTTCTCCCCGCGCAAAACTCTTCCGGAACTCGTCGACGACCTGCCGGGCATCAGCCCCGCTATCCAGGTTTTCTGGCAGGACATTCTCGTCGAAGGTCTGCCCCCTGACCTCACTGCTGCCGTGGAACGTTTTTTGCAGCGAGCGCCTCCAGTACCCCGCCGCCATGGCTGGTGGTCGCGCACAGCCAAACGCATCCGAGCATCCCTGCTCCGGCGATAAAAGCCTGAATGCCGTCGAATAAAGCATGTCGTCTATGAGTGTCGGCCAGAGAGGCTAGACAATCGGGGTGAGCCATAACCGTTCCGTTTATAGGAGAAACACCTTCGTCTGTCAGCGAGCTTGCCTTTTCGCACAGAAAGTCCGCAGCGGCTATACGGGCCGAAGAGCAAGCCGGGGGAGTGCATTCCCCCCGTGACTCCAGTCCACGATTCCAGTCCACGATTACAAGGATTCCAGGTGGTTGCATTTCCGTAGTGATGCCACACATTCCGTCTTCTCATCCCCTGGATCCGCATGATGCCCTTATTGTCGTTCACGCTCCGCACCCTGCCCCTGCTCGCCGCCCTGGCCGCACCGCTCGCAGCGGCCGATGGCACGCTCGGGAAACCAGTCTTCCGCATCGCACCGGCGGTTTGGTACGCCACCCTGGACGGCTCTTGGGGCTTGAGCTCAGGCGGCAACCCGGTGGACAAGATCTCCAGCGACGAGTTGAATGCCGATGACTATGTCTTCGGTGGTTTTATCGAAGGAAATATCGGCCTGCCCTGGATTATGGATTTAGAGTTCGGCGGCATGGTGTTCTCGACCGACGGTGACAACGCCATCGAGGACAATTTCACTTTTGGCGATGCCAATTTCGGCATCGGTGACGAAGTCGAGTCAGAAGCGTTTTTGGCTGATGTGTATGCCGGCCTGTCGTTCCGCCTCGTCGATATACCGAAGGGATGGGTCAGCATTGGCGCCGTCGTGCACCTGATCTCCGGCGAGGTGACCATGAAATCGGCGACTGACAGCGACACGGTCGACGAGGCCGCTGTGGTCCCTGCCATCACCGCCCGTGCCGCCATCTCGGTAATTCCTACCCTGACCGTAGGAACCGCTCTTCAGTGGATGTCCCTGACGGTGGCCGATGCCGAAGTCGATCTCGTCGACATCCAGGCCTATGTCGAATGGAAGCCCTTCGGCGCCTTCGGCGTGATAGCGGGCTACCGCTACTTCGATGTCGCCGTCGCAATTGACGACGACGACGAGCCTTCGGCCGTGGACGCCACCATCGGTGGACCCTTCGCGGGTCTGGTCGCCAGCTTCTAAGCCCGCAACCGCGGCGGTTAAGAACGCCGTTGGCCGTGCCGATCCGTGCCGATCCGCGTCGTGTCGCATCGCTCGTCGGAAGAGGCGCAGTTGAAAAAGGTCTTCCCGAGGCGCTGCGCCGCAGGCGGGCGTCATCGGGGTCCTGATCACCTTGGCGACCGACGAAATAGGCTAGGCTGATTCCATCGGCGTAGCCACCGCGTTCTCAAACGTAGCACAAATCCCAGCCATCGGCTGGGATTCTTTTTGTTCGTGCCGCAAGCGTCCTCTTGGTATTCCTTTGTGTTCTTCGTGGCTTCATGTGAGAAAATAGCTGATTTTACGGCAAGAAAGCAAGGTCACTAAGCCCCCGAGAGGAGGCCAAATTTTCCGGCCGCGCCCTCCTATAAAATAGTGCTTGGGTTCCCACTACTTGGGTTCCCATGAAAGGCACCCAGGTGCGTCCCTTCCTCCAGCGCCAACGGTGCGACCTTATTTATGCCAGGGGGCAAAACGAGAAATCTGTCGCCCCAGACTGCGCGCTGCCGGCATCACGCCTGACGCAGATTTTTATGCTTCATTTTCATCGCCGCCCAATCCCCTTCGCCTGGGCTTGGCGGTTCTGGAGATTTTTCCCAACGTGCGCAGCGCAAACTGGCGCACCCACCAGGAGTCGAACCTGGGACCGGCTGCTTAGAAGGCAGCTGCTCTATCCATCTGAGCTATGGGTGCAGACGTTTGCAAAAGGCATGGCTGCGTTGGGCATCAGCCTGGAGGGCGCTGGCGGCGCTTCAACCGACCACCATCCAGGCCGCACTTTCCAGGGCGACCGTGGCGTCGGCCAGGGCTTTCAGCAAGGCCGTGCGTTCGGTACTGGCGGCGGCGGCCTCGCGGCGGGCGACCACGGTGTCCGGATGGCTTTCGCCGACGGTTTGGGCCAGGCGTTCCGCCGCTGCGGTGGTCGCGGCGGCTAAGGCGGCGAGTTCCTCGTCCAAGCGCAGGGCGCATTCGGCGCGGTCGACCGCAAAGGCCTGTTCGCCGGCGGCGCGGGCGGCGGCGGCGGTTTTGTAGACGCCGTCCTGCCAGGCGGTGATCTGGTCGACTTGGCCGGCGGCCCAGGGTCGCGTCCACGCTTCGCGCGCGCCGCCGACCGAAATCGCGCGATCCTGGCTGCGGTGATCAAACGGCTTGCGCAGATGCGCGAGCACGGCGGGCTCCTCTTCCAGGGCGAGATCCTCGCGGCGCACGAACATGATTTCGCGACGCAGCGGCAAGGTCAGCCATAAGCGCCGGGCGGCGTCCAGCGGCAGCCCCGCCGCCGACAGCGCATTCAAATCCGGCGTGAGCACAAAGACCGCGCGCAGGCCTTCCCAGCGTTGGCAGCCATCGCCGGGGCCGCGGCGCCATGCGGTGGCGGTGGCCCAGCGTGACGAATAGGCGTCGCGCAATAATTCGTCGACCAGGGCATTGCCGGGCGCGAGAAAAGCGAGGTCGTGGTGCGCCAGCGCGGTGGCGCGGTCGGTGGTGCCACGTTCGATGGCGTCGGTGCGCGGTGGGCGCAGGCGCCAGGCGTAGGGGGCCTCGTCTTCGCGTTTGGCTTTGCCGCCCTGGGCGCGGATCCACCAACCCAACGCTTCGCCAGGAGCCTCGACGGCAGCCAGGCGTTCGGCCAATTTTGCTGAGCGCGCAAGATCTTCGCCCGCCGCAACCAAAGCAGCATCGTCGCGACGATCGGCGCTGGCGCGTTCTTTGGCGAGTAATGCAGTCAGCGCCGGGGCCACGGCGCGAATACCGGCGCCGCCGGCAATAGTGGCGCCTGCGGGAGCCAGAGCCGCCAACAACGCCTGCGATTCAAAGGCATCAAGAGCAAATTCAAGACCGCCGCTGGGCCGTTCAAATACCGCCGTGGCCGCCTGGACCAGATCCGTCCACGCCGCGTCGATGCCGTCGTCATCGGGACGCAGCACCAGACTGTCGACCACGCCGTCGCGGCCGAGACGGTCGATACGCCCGATGCGCTGTTCGATAGCGGCCACCGACCATGGCAGATCGTGATGCGCGACCAGCGAGGCAAATTGAAAATTGCGCCCTTCGCCGCCGAGCGGATCGCAAATCAGCACGGTGCAGGCACGCACCGTCGCAAAACGGCGTGCGGCTTCTTCGCGGGCCAGCACATCTTGATGGGCGCCAAAAGTCGCCACCGCTTCTTCACCGAGGGCGGCGGCAAAAGCGGCCCGCAGCGGTTCGATGGCGATCGGATTGGCCGTAAACACCAGGACTTTTTCGTCCGGACGTTCGGCCCAGAAGGTCTCCAAAGCGGCGATCAGCGCCCGCAGGCGCGGGGTGGATTTGCGCGCTGCGCGCGCATTCCAATTTTCTGCAGCGTCCTGCAAGGCGGCCAACAGCGGTAATTCATCCGCGTCGGCGTGACAAGCAGCGCTGGTAGCCAGATGGGTGGCGACTTCACCTTCGGAGAGATCGGGGCGGATGACCTGGGCCAGGCCTTCATCGGCGGCGACGCGTGCGGAATACGTCGCGGCGGTTTCCGGATCATCGATCACCGCTTGGCGCAAGGCCACGAGGCGACGCAGCACCGCCGGATGCGCGGTGGCCAGATGCAAACTGAGCAGCCAGTGCACCAGGCGCGGCGGGGTGCCGTGCAGGTCGATGCAAAAGCGCGCATAGGCCGCGAAAGCTGCCTGTACCGCCTGTTCATCGGCATCGGGATGATAGGAATGCAGACGCAATTCGCGCGTCGCCAGCGACAGTCCCGGCAATGCCGTGCCCAGCCGCAGCAGATCGGCGCGGGTGCGGCGCACGATGCGACGGTCGGGATTGTGATGTTCGCGCACATGGGTCAGCAACGCTTCACGCGCGGTGTCGATGTTGTCCGCCGTTGCTAAACTATCGACCAGGGCCAATCCCGAGGCGTCGCCGATCAATAATGGTCGCCATTGCGCAAGCAGCGCGGCCATTTCTTTTTTTGTGCTCGCCGTTTGCGTCGCCGCGGCCAGCGTCGCCATCGCTTCGCGTTGCGCTAAGCGCGTCGCCACGGCATCGACTTGATCTAAACGCCACGAGGTCGGATGCAGCAGATGCAGCAAATTCAACCACGCCATCGGATCGCTGCGTCCCGGGGTTGCCGAGAGTAACAGCACATGCCGGGTCGCTTTGCTCGCCATGGCCAAACGCTTGGCCAATAGCGAGCCGCCTTGCAGGCGATGACATTCGTCGACGATTAACACATCCCATTTCGCGGTGGCGAATTGCATTGCCGCCTTGGCATCCAGATCTTCCAGCGCCTTCATCGACACAATAATATGCGAATGTTGGATCCACGGATTGCCGTCTAACGTGCGCAGGCGTTCGCCGTCGATGACGGTCACGCCACGCGCGCCGAAGCGCACGTGCATTTCCACGAACCACTGCGACGCCAGTGCGCCGGGCGCGACGATCAGCACGCGGTCAGCGCCACCCAGGCTGGCCAGAGATTGTAGGATGAGTCCCGCCTCGATGGTTTTGCCGAGACCAACTTCATCCGAGAGCAGAAAGCGCACTTCACGATCAGCGAGCACGCGCCGCGCGGCATGCACCTGATGCGGCAACGGTACGATGCGCGCCGAGGCCAGCGCCGAAACGCCGCCGGTTGCAGCGAGAACGGCGTCACGCCATTCCAGCAAACGTTCGCGGGCCGAACACGCGATCGGACCCCAGGGTTCTAATTTCGGCGCCGCGCCGCCGCGCCCCGAACGAATCGGGCGCAGATCGTGAAAAGCGACGGTGGCTAAGCGGACGACGGGATCGGATTCTTCGATAACCCCAGTGATGCCGTCTTCGCGAACCTGCGCGGTGCCGCCAGCGGCCCATTCGACGCGATAGACTAACAGGCCGCTGGTGCGATCGCGGGCGATGGCGGTGGGCAGAATGGTGCCGACGCGCACGTCTTCGCGGACTTTAACTTGGATGCGACTGCCCGGCAGTAGGCAGTAGCGCACCACGCTATGCGTCTCTTGCGTCGATTCGGCGCTGCTGGCCAGGAAGCGTAACTTCCAAAAGCCAGGCTGTTCGCCAATCAAGCGGGCAATGCCCTCACTCGCTAACTCCGGAACCGCAACCAAACCACCGATGGACATGGGCGCATGGTCGGGTCATGCGTGCGGGCGTCTAGCCTTGCAATTCCGCTGCGCTGGCTATCGGCGCGATCAGCGCAGTTCGGTGGCCGCGCCCATCGCGTAGGCAAGCCGGATGCGTGCTTGCAGCAGCGATTCGGTGGCAGCGAGCAGGGTTTCCTGAGCCAGGGTTCGGTTGCGTTGCGCGTCGATCACTTCGAGATTGCTGGCACTGCCGGCTTCGAAGCGCGCCTGCGCCTGGGTCAGTTCATCCTGGGCCAGGGCGCTGACCGCGCGATCCGATTTCAGACGCGCCGCCGCGGTGGAGATCGCCGCCCAAGTATCATGGACTTCCGCCTTGATGCGCTGGCCGACCTCGCGCTGCTGGCGCTGCTGCCCGGCTATTGTGGTAGGGTATTACGTTCTCGGAAAGATGGAGTCTGCGGCTTCGCTCACGCTGGCGCAGACCACCCGGCCGCGCCCGCGCCCTTCGCCGGGGCCGATCAGGCGCTTGAAGCCTAGGCGCCGGCTTTCGGTGGCGCGGGCGGCGTAGCGGGTGGCTGGGCGCAATTCTCCGCCCAAGCCGATTTCACCCAGAGCGACGACATCGGGCGGCACCGGAATGTCCTTCCACGCGCTGATCACCGCCAGGGCGATGGCCAAATCTGCTGCCGGTTCAATCACGCGGGCGCCACCGGTGGCGTTAGCGAAGACATCGCAGCCGCCGAGGGGAATGCCGAGCCGCCGCGATAAGACCGCCAGTACCATCGCCACCCGGTTCGGATCCAATCCGGAAACCCGGCGCTGCGGCGGCGGAAAATCGGTGGTATTGACCAGCGCCTGGACTTCGACCATCAGGCAGCGATTGCCGTCCAGAGCGGGGACCACGCAGGATCCCGTCGCCGCCGGATCGCGATCGGTTAAATAAATGCCGGTCGGATCCGAGACTTCCTCGAGCCCTTTTTCGCCCATGCGGAACAACCCGACCTCGTCGGTGGAACCGAAGCGGTTTTTGACTGCGCGCAGCACGCGCAAATCCTGGTAGCGGTCGCCTTCGAAAGCGAGCACCGTGTCGACCAGATGTTCAAGCAAGCGCGGCCCGGCCAAGCCGCCGTCCTTGGTGACATGGCCGACGATGACCAAGGCGGTACCGGAACGTTTGGCGGCGTCGACTAAAATACTGGCGCAACCGCGTACCTGCGACGGCGATCCGGCCTCAGCGGGCAGTTCGCTGTGCGCCAATAATTGAATCGAATCCACCACCACCACCGCGTGACTGCGCGCCGCGATGACTCCGGCTACCGCCTGCGCGTCGCTTTCGTGCGCCAGCGATAATTGCGGCGCCACCGCGCCGAGGCGCACCAATCGTTGCCGTACTTGCGCAGTGGATTCCTCGGCGCTGACGTATAATACCGATGCCGTCTTTCCAATCGCCCCGCAGACCTGGGCCAGCAGCGTGCTTTTGCCGATACCGGGTTCGCCGCCGATCAGGACCACGCCGCCGCGCGGCAAGCCGCCGCCCAGAACGCGGTCGAGTTCATGCATGCCACTGGGCAGGCGCGGCACATCCGGCCCGTCATCGCCGTCGGCGGCTTCGATGGTCAGACCCGGTGCGTCGCTGGCGCGGGCCAGACGAGTTTCCGCCGCCTTTAATTCGACCATGGTGTTGAAGGCCCCGCAGCCGCCACAGCGTCCGGTCCATTTCACCGCGGTCGCGCCGCAGGTCGAACAGCCAAAGGTCACCGACTTTTTCGCCATGCGCGTAGTGTCTCGGCGAGCCTGGAGTGTACTAGCGTTTGTCGCCCGTGAGCCGACTCCGTGCCTGCTCGATCAGGGGCGTTAATTCGACGTCGCCACTGACGCGGGCGATTTCCCCGTCACGGCTGCGCAGCAGGGCCATCGGCGTGCGGCGGTTGGCCCCCCACGCATTTAGCAAGTGTTGATCACTGGCCAGCAACGCCGTCGCGGCGGCCTCGTGGTGTTCCATCCAATTCGCTAAAGCCGGGGTTTCCACCACTTCGGCCAAGCGGGGGATGGCATCGTGGATGGTGGCTCCCGCGGGTGCGCCCAGCACTGCCGCTAACGCGAGTTGAAAGGTGATGTCGCCCTGGCTACCGCTACCCAATACCCATCGCGCAAATTCTGCCGCGGTCGGCTCGCCCGCGCGAACCAACAAGCGGGTGGTGATGCGCAGGCCTGGGATTGTCCGCGCCGCCCGCATCCAGTCGTGATGGCGACGGGCACACACCGCGCAGTGGAGATCGATGACGAATTCTATGGTCAGCGCTGCATCCTGTGGACCCACGCTGCGATTGGCATCCAAAAGCGCACGCGCGGATTCGTCGCTCGGGCTCAAGGTCACCGTCGCCGTGGGCGCTGCGCTGGGCGTGCTGAACACGATCCAACTGCCGAGCGCAGCGGCGACCACCAGGGCCAAAAGTACACGCCAGCGCGTCCATCCAACTCCGGCGAGAGCAGCCAAAACGATCGTATGGACGGCGAAACAATGCTGACAGATCACGCTCAGGTACCAAGACACCCCGATGTAGGCCAGCGATCCGCCGGCCAGACTCCAGGCCAGGATTGCGGTAAGGGGGCCAACCGGCAGATGCCGGCACCGCCAGGCGGCCAGGGCTAAGGCGCTGTATCCAACCACTGCAAAACCGAGCACCGGCAGACCGAAAAGAGTTCCATAATCGGCGACCCCCTCGCAGCGCAATTGACAGGGGAAAGCTGCTTCGGGGCCCCACAAACGCAGAGCTGCAAGCGCAGCCGCGAAAAGAGCTAAGAAGGGCAACGCGCGGCGCCCGCGGCCATTTCCTGCCAGAATCCAGGCGGCGAGCAGAGCAATCACCGTCGCCGTACCGGCGACGGGGGGCTCAGTAAAGCGCCACGCTGCCACCGCCAGCCCTACTGCCGTCAGGATCCACCACATGGCGCAGAGTATGCCGAGACCGGCGGGCGAGGAAATGCTCGGTTAGGGGACGGGGCAGTGCCTGGGTGGCCCATAGGATACGTGCATGCACAAGCTCCATGGATCGGCCTGTGGTCTGCTCTAGGCCGTTTCCGGTGGCGCCGCCAAGACTTCTTTGACGATGCCAGCGCCCGTGCTACCCGATTCTACCATTCCGCCGGCTGCTGATTCCGCAGACCGTTTCCGCACCAGTACCGCCCATGGCCGTGGACGTTCGCCGGCCATCCGCCTGCTTGCCCGGCTGAGTACGATGTGGACGGCGGCATTCCTGATCGCGGTGATCGCCACGGTGATCGGTACCGCAACCTATTACGAACGCGCCTTTGGGCGCTTGGCCGCCGCGCAGGTGATCTATCATGCGTGGTGGTTCCAGGCTATATGGGCACTGATCGCCTTAAATATTTTTGGTGCCGCCGCCGTGCGCTTTCCCTGGCGGCGGCGGCAATGGGGTTTTGTCGTGGTTCATGTTGGGCTGTTAACCTTGATGGCAGGATTTTGGATTTCGGCGTATCGCCTGGACGGCATGCTGGTGGTGCCCACTGGCCAGACCGCCAGCACTATTCGCGGCCACCGTGATCGGTTAACCGTGGTCGAAAATGAAAACGCCGACGCCCGTCGCATCGGGATTTCCTTTCAGGCGCTGCCGCTGACTACGTTGCCGTCTTTTTCGCGTTTTGCCCTGAGTGGGATTTTTCCGTCGGAACCGCCCGGCCTACGCCGCGGCGATCCTCTGGGCGTTTTATTGAGCCCTCACCCACGCGATCGCTGGCTGCGCGATGCCTTGCTGTGTCCGCCTGATTTCCCGCGCATTGCCGTGACCGGCAGCGTCTTGTGGGGTGCGCCCGATATGGCGCTGGGCGTCGGCACCGCCGAGGATCCCCCGGCGGTGAAGGTCGCCTTGCGCATCCGCCCCCCCGGTCAAGAGGAACACGTCTTACCGCCGGTCTTTCTCAGCGAAGCCGGCGAACGTGACAGTGATCTCGGTATCGTCTCGGTCGCTCTGGGGCGTACGCGCAGCCGTCTGCTCGCTGCCGATCTGCTCAAGCCTGCAGATCAGCTCGCGGCGGAGCGCACCGTAGTGGTCTATAGCAGAGAAACCGCGCATCGCGTGCTGGTCGCCAGCACGTTTCCACAACAGGTGGAATTGGCGGATGACCTGGCCATCGAAATCGTCCAGGCCCTGGAACGTCCGGTATTTTCGGATGATCAGCTCACCGATGATCCGGAAGGGGTGCTGGAACCCCTCCTGGTCGTACGCGTGGGCGAAGGAAAAGGTGAGGCCCGGCGCTGGCGTATGGCGCCGGTATTCGCCTACCATCCGGCGTCCTTGTCGGTGCTGCCCGCCAACCTCGGCGCGGCGGAATTGCGCTACGAGCATCCCGTTCTGCATACCGGTGGCGCCGGTCAGGGCGTCAGCGCAGTCGCCGTCCTGACGCCTGACGATGACGTGGTCTTGCATGCGATCAGCCGCACCCGCGGCTGTCTGCCCGGACAGCGCTTGGCTGCAGGCGCGACGACCGACTGGGCCCTGGTACAAGGCACGGCGATGCCGATGCAGGGCATCGCCCAAGTCACCTTTTTAGCCCATGCCCGCGCCACTCCCCAGCCCATCGTGGTTGCTGGGCAAAATGCCGAACGCGCCACGCGCTGGTTGGAGATCGAAGCGCAGCGCGGCGCTGCTCGCGGTCGCGCCTGGGTGGCACGCAGTGATGGCGGCTCCGGTTCGGCGCGCATCGCCCTGGACGACGGTTCGGCGGTGCTGGTGCGCTATGATCCGGAAATCTACGACCTCATCGCCCGCAACGGATTTAGCGTCCGGCTTGAACGTTTCATCGAACGTCGTGATCCCGGCGGCACCAAGGTCGCTGGCTATGAAAGCGAAGTCGTCATTCTGCCGGTTGACGGTCAACCGGTGTCCCGGCGGATTTCGATGAATGAACCGCTGACCTGGAACGGAGTGACTTTATATCAATCGTCCTTTGAACCCGAACGCGATAGCCAGGGCATGCAGATTCCAGGCCGCTATCAAGCGTCTGTCTTTACCGCCGCCACCGATCCCGGGCGCTGGTGCAAATATCTTGGCTCGCTGATTCTCGTCGCGGGCATGGTCCTGATGTACATTCTCAACCGTCGACTCCCGGTGACCCGATGAACCGCGCCCATCTGCTCCTTATTCCTGCCTTGCTGCTAGCGATCGCTGCCGTCGGCGTGACCGCCTGGATCTATCATCGTCCCGGGGTGCCGATGACGCCACCGGTGGTCGCGGCGCCGTCGCCACCGCCGGAATTAGCGCGAATGCCGGTGCTTCATAACGACCGTTTCAAGCCCTTTGCCGCCGCCGCCGAGGAATTGGTCTATACAGTGACCGGCAAGACCCGCTGGGGCATCGACGCCCAGGGCAATACAGCCACTTCCGGCGCACTGCTGCTGGACTGGCTGCGCGACTCCGAATTTTGGCGCACCCAGCCAGTGGTAGATATTCCGTTGTTGGCTCTGCGTGAAGAATTAGGCGTGCCTAGTGGCCACGCCAGTTTGGATCAACTGCACGTCCCGGAAATCCGTCAGCGCCTGATTCGCGCCTGGCAGCAGCGCGATCAGGCCGATAAGACCATCGCCATTCAGCATGTTCCGAAACGTGAACTCGCTGCCGCAGGGGTGCTCGATCGTGCGAGCACCGCCGAGCACGTCTTCACCGGGCGGGCCTTGCTGGTCGCGCCCCTGTTGGCCTCAGCAGAACAACGCGCCTGGGCGCAGGGGCAACGCGCGGCCTTGGCCGAGCAGCAATTTCCGGAAGCGCCGTGGCGTTCGGCGGTGCGCGGCCTGCTCGCGGCGATGGATCGCATCGGCGCGGCTGGAGGTGATCCAGAATCGGCGTGGGCCTTGCCCGAGGCAGATGTCTGGGTTGACCTGGGTTCTTTGGCGCTGGATAGCGACCCGTTACTGGAAACCTGGCCTGATCCACACGGGGTCCGCGCAGCGTCCATGGCGCTGGTCAAAAATCTCCGCAGCAGAGGCGATCTCGTCGCCCCCAGCATGGCGTTGAGCCAAGCGATCAGCGCGGCGGGGAGCGCCGATCCGCGTTTCCCCTCGTCGCGACGCTTAGGCATCGAAATGGCCTATCGCCAAGCGATGCCTTTTACTTGGGCGTGGATCGGCTTCATCGCCGGGGCAATTATCGCTGGGGTCGGGCTGGCCCGCGGCAGTGTGCGCGCGCATCGTCTGGGTCTGGCTTTTCTGGTTCTGGGTCTGCTGGCGCTCGTGAGCGGGTTGGGGCTGCGTACGTATCTCTCCAGTGATCGCGCCGCGGTGGGCACCTTATATGATACTTTCCCCTTTGTCGCCGGGGTCGCCGGGATTCTTGGCGTCGCGTTCGCATTCTTCACCCGCAAACCCGTGTTTGTCGTTGCCGCTGGGTTGACCGCGGGTTTGTGCGCCATGGTGGGTGAAGCTATGCCGCCGGATCTCGGCAGTTTCCTCGCGCCCTTGCAGCCGGTGCTGCGTAGCCGTTTCTGGTTGTGGCTGCACGTGAAGATCATCGTCGCCAGTTACGGCGCTTTCCTGCTCGCTTGGGGCATGGCCAATATTGAATTATGGCGCGCCGTGGCCGCAGGTCGCGCGGTCGGCAAAGATGATGCACGGGCGATTTATCGGGTGCTCCAGATCGGCGTGGTGCTGTGCACCGCGGGCACTTTGCTGGGCGGGGTGTGGGCAGACGAGTCGTGGGGAAGGTTTTGGGGTTGGGATCCGAAAGAGGTCTGGGCCCTGGTCATCATCCTGGTGTACCTCGTACCCTTGCATTTGAAGTATATCGGCGCGGTCGGTTCCACCGGCTTGGCAGCCTGGGCAGTTTTCGGCTTTCTGTCAGTGGTGATGAGCTGGTATGGCGTCAATTTTCTCCTCGGCGCCGGGCTGCATGCCTATGCGACCAACAGCGGCTTCGCGGATTCGGCGTCTTTTGACCAGATTATTGTCCTCGGGCTGTGTCTGGTGCAGATCGCCTTGACCATCTTCCAACTGATTCTGCTCCAGCGCCCGGCGGTCCGCCCAGTGGAGTGAGCCGCTCCGCGGCCCAGGCTTGTCCCAGCCCACTAGGCTAGGCCCGGCTCAGCCTTGGACAGCGGAGCGGTCTTCTGGCATGGTGACGCGCTCATGCCGAGCGCTCCGCCGCCACAGGTCTCTTCGCGTGCGCACCCGACGATGATATCGCCGTCGGAGTCCTCTGCGGGCGCTGGGGGAATTGATCTGTTCGAGCCGGTGCTGATGCCCGGTCCTAGCGGCGGGAAAAATCGAACCAGCGCGCGACCGATTTTACCGTGGCTGGTATTTCCGCTCCTTGCGGTGGCTGCCTGGGTGCCGAGCACGGGAGGAATGGGGTGGTGGTTGGCTGCCGCCGTGGTTGCCACCGTGATCGCGGCCATGGTATTTCCGCGCCTGCCCAACGCTTGGCACGGCCCACTCTTGCTGCCGGGCGTGATCTGCCTGGGTTTGGCCTGGGGCGCAGCGACCCATACCGAGCTGACAGGCCCGGCCGTGGCGACCATTTCCGGGTGGGTGGTGAGCGTGAGCCGCAGCGGCTTCACCCAAAAAGTCCGCGTGCGCCAAGTGGTGGGTAGCGGCGTGGCCACAGCCATCACCCTGATCGCGCCACCAGTTCCGGACCTGCGACCAGGCGATCAGGTGCGCGCCGGCGGGGCGTGGACGCGCTCGGAGTATGGCGAACAGGTGCGGGCACAGTGGTGCGAGCGGGCGATTCCGCGCGAAAAAGATCTGCGCGGTGCGGCCTGGGCGGCGCTGGAGCGCCTGGGTCCACAGCGCGAATTGGCGGCCACCTTATTGCTTGGGGCCGGAGACCCTTTGGAACGCCTGGATTTTCGCAATGCCGGTTTAGCCCATGTGCTGGCAGTTAGCGGTCTGCACCTCGGCATCGCCGCTGCTTTGGCGTGGTGGTTGTTGCGGCGGACCCGTTTGCGCTGGGCGCTGCGCGTGCTCGCCCTGGCGACGCTGGTGGGTGGGTACGCGTGGTTGACCGGCGGCTCGCCGGCGACCGAACGTGCAGCGATGATGGTGGCGGTGGCGACGCTGGCCGCATTGCTGGGGCGAGAACCGCATCGCCTGGGAATTCTCGCGACTGCCGCGGGCGCACTGGTGCTCATGGATCCGTTTCTGGTCCATGACCTCGGGTTTCAATTCAGCGTCTTGGCCGTTTTCGGTATTTTGACCCTGGGCCTGCAATGGACTCGCTGGCGTCAGCGGATGCTGCCGCTGCAGGCGTGGCCTTTGGATGGCGTGCTGTGGCGCGGAGTACTTTGGCTGGGCAGGAGCGTTACGGATGGATTATTGATCGGGACGGCAGCCGCGTGGGCTTTGGTCCCGTTGATGGCCCTGACTTTTCAGGTAGCAAATCCGTGGTCTTCGGTGGCGACCGTTTTGGTGGCGCCCCTGGTTGCGGGTATCCTGTGGCTGGGCCTGCCCTGGTTATTATTCAGTATGGCCTGGCCTGACGGACCGTGGGCGGGTCTGACCCTGGCGCTGGACGGATTATTGGCAGCGCTGGCGCTGGTGGCCGAGTTCGCGGCGGGGTGGCAGTACGCGCGGGTAGAGGTGCCGGCGGGTTCAGGGGCGCTGGTGTTGGTAACCCCCTTGTTGTTAGTAACCTGGCCCATCCACGGCCAGGCATGGTTGCGCTGGTCCGGGGCGCTGGTCTGCCTGTGGTGGTGGGGTCCAGGAAGCCTTCAATAGCGTGTTAGTTAATTAGTTATTCCAATTTTTCGCGAAAAATCCGCATATATGAAGATTTCGCGGGGCTTGCCTAGCGGGTCGAGCCTTATAGCCTGCGCGACCGTTCTACCCGGAGGTTAAACCCATGGTCCGTATTCTGATCGTTCTTTCCATTCTTGTCGCCATCGGCATCGGCATCGCCGTGGCCACCAAGAAGGCGCCCGAGGCGAAGACTGAGCCGGTGGTGATGCCGGCCAAACCCGCCGTCGACGCGGAGGCCGAGGCCGCTGCCAAGGCCAAGAGGGACCAAGAAGCCAAGGATGCCGCGGCTGCCGAAGCCGCCGCCAAGCTCGCGGCTGAGGAAAAGGCCGCTGCTGACGCCAAGGCTGCAGCCATGGCCCAGGAAGAAGCCCAAAAGAAGGCTGACGCCGAAGCTGCTGCCAAGGCCGAATCCGACCAGAAAACCGCCGCTGAGGCCAAGGCGAAAGCCGACGCCGATGCTGCGAAGGCCCAGGCCGACGGAAAGGCCCGCCGCGAAGCTGATCAAAAAGCCCAGGCCGAGGCGGATGCCGCTGCCAAGGCAAAGGCCCAGGCTGACGCCGAAGCTGCTGCCAAAGCTCGTGCTGATGAAGCGGTCCGCGCCGCAGCCGCGGCAGAAGCCAAGGCGAAAGCTGACGCTGAGGCCCAGGCCAAGGCTGAAGCCGACGCTGCGGTAAAAGCCCAGGCCGATGCCGCCGCCGCCGATCAGGCCCGCTTGGCTGCCGCTGCCGCAGAGCAGGAACGTTTGGCCAAAGAAAAAGCCGATGCAGACGCCGCCGCTCGTGCCGACGCCGATGCCGCCCGCGCGGCGCGCTCACAGGGCGCCTGGGTTGCGCGCCAGTCCGGCGCCAAGTGCCCGTCACCGTTCTATGTCGCCCCGGCGGTGGAATTGCATCCGAATCATCCTGCTGGCGGTACCGGTAAGCCGCCTAGCCATCGGCGCTGATAGCTCTCAGCTCCGCGATTGATCATGCTCCCGTCCGGATCCGCAGGGAACCGGACGGGAGTTTTATTTTCAGGCGTCGGTGCTCAGCGCTGCTGACATGCTAGGGCAAAAACACCGCGCAAGTCTTCGCCATGCCACGCCTGGCCGCCATCGCAGTCTGCTCCATCGATACGCAGGCACGCGCCCTGGCGGAAAAAATGGCCGACGCCCGTGCGATCTGGGGGAATCGCATCCAGGCGGCGGAAATGATAAGCGAGACCAGCGCGATCACGATTGGTGTGATTGGCACCCGTAGCATGAGCGATGCCATAATTGAAGAACAAGACGCCGCCAGCGGGTAATTCGATCGGGATGGCGGCCGCTTCGTCGACGTCATCGGCACAGGTGATATGATGGTCGCTGTCGCCATCACGGCGGTGCCGCCACGCGTGGAGATGGCTGCGATCAAGAATGCGCATGCAGCCATTTTCACGGTGGGCGTCATGAATGGCGATCCACATGCCGGTGCCCGCAGCGGTGTCCGTGCAGCGGAAATACGCATTATCCGTGTGCCAGCTAGTACCGCTGCCGCTGCCTGCCGGTTTCAGGAAAATCTGATCAAGTTCCTGGGCGGTACCTGGGCCGAGTAGGCTCTGCACCGCGGCGACCACCGGCGGATGCCAGGGCAATGCGCGCAGCAGACGGTGATGCGGACCGCAGGGACACAGCTGCAGATTTTGATGGTGCTGGTCTGGCGTAGTTCCGTCGCCCGTGGTGGCCACATTGCGTAGGCGACCCTGGGCTTGCAGATCGCACACCGCGCTTTGTAAGGCCTGGGTCTCGGCGGGAGTAAAAAATTGGGGTGCGGTCACCCAGCCGTGGTCGCGCCAATGCGCGGCATCGGCAGCCGAGAGATGGAAGGTGCCGTCGTAGGTGGTGCTCATACCTGCACGCTAACGGGCCCGGACGGGGGCGTCTTTCGCCGCCCTGGACGGCGATTACGCCGACTTGGACCGCTCAGGACGCGCCGGAATGCACAGGCTGGGCGCGAAACGCCGAAGGGCTCAGACCGACCGCACGGGTGAAGGCGCGGGTAAATTCGGCCAGCCGTCCATATCCTAGTCGCTCCGCTAGCACCCCGACTCTGTCGTCGCTTTCCAGCAGCAGATACTTGGCGCGCTCGATCTTCATGCGGGTCAAGGTTTCGCGGGGCGCGTGCCCATAGACACGGCTAAAGCGGTGGCGCAACGAATCGTACTGCGGCAGACGCCGCGCAATGGCGGCACGGAAATCGGCTTCGGGGGCCTCGACATGCTGCATCAGCACCTCCCATAATTCCGCTAGGGCGGGCTCGGTGGTAGTTGTGGCGACCAAACCCGTCTCGTGTCGCGTGCGTGGTTTACGAGGCGAGGTAGTGACGGTAGGGATGGTGACCGACGCAGATGCACCCGTTTCGATGTGGGTCCAGCGTGCAGCCTGGATCAGCAGTAAACGTAGCCACGCGCTCAGCGCTGCGGCCTGTCCGGCGGCTTCGCCACGCAGAGATTCGCCAATCAGGCGGGTGAAAATGCTCTGCCAAGTAGCGAGCTGCTCTGTCGATAATTGCCAGACCCGCCGCTCTGGATCCGGATCGGCCAGAGCGGGGCAATCCGCGTATAAGGTTTCATCGGCAATAAAATGGACCAACCACAGATTGGGCTGCTGGCTGGCGTCGTTGCAATACCCGTGATTTTCTCCACGGCGGAAAAGGAATACCGTGCCTGCGTGGCAGTGTCGCTCACGCCCGCCGTGGCGAATGGTCGAGGCATCGTTGGCCACCAAGCAAATTTCATCGTAGTCGTGCTGGTGTCCGGCAAAGCCGCCGCCGCGATCGGTCACCGAGCAACCCCACGACAACGGATGCGGGAGCCAGTGTGGTGCGTGTGCCGATGGTGGTCTGTTCGTCGTCATCGCAAATGCAAGTCAGGGCGCGGGATGATCATCAGGAATGAGACCCGCTTGAGAACCTTGACGCGGCGGCAATTGTGTCAATTTCAACACCACGTCGGCATCGCTGGTGAGGTAGATCACCCGGTGCCAGCGGTTCACCCGCGCGCGCCCCGATTCGCGATCCTTGACCGCAGTCAATAAAACCCCGAGGCGGGCAAGGCCGATTTCATCCAGCCCCTGGCCGTAATCCTGCATGCGCGCCACTGCCTGAGCAAGTTGGCCATCGGTGGCACGCTGCACCGCGTGCCGACAGTGGGCAACGGTACGGGCGATGTCTTCGTGGCTGGGCCGGGTGGAATTCTCAGGAGGCAGACCATCCATACGTGTGTCTCAGCCGCCCTTGGGCGAACGGGACGTGCCCGGATTCGTCGTGGGCGCGCGTTTCTTGCCGATGATCACGCGGAGATCCGTGATGGTGGGCTCGATGGCGACGATATGACGATCAGGGCCCAGCAGCACCGACGTGGGAACACTTGGAAATCCCCAGGCAGTACGCCAGGCGGCGGCGTCGCCGGTGGCGCCTGGGTTCGACCATAACAGGTCGATCTGATCGCCGCCGGGCAACTCATTGAGAATGCCTTTGAGTGCCAAGGGATTGGACCCTTCGGCGACAACCACCACCCGAACCACGCCAGCGTACGCCGGGGATTTCAATTCATTGAGGAGGGTGCCCAGGACTTCGCGTTGGGTTGCATCCAAGGCCCCGGTGAAATGGTAGAGTAGCCAGGGTTCCGGGCGCGTGGCCGGATCAGCGGGGCTGTCACCCAGGGGCTGTCCTGCGGTCCGGGGAGCGGGCTGGCCGATCCGCTCATAAAAAGCGCACAGGGTCTGCAAGCCGGCGAATTCTGGTACGGACTGGGCAAGCCGGTCGGCGAGCGCACGAGCCTCGCCGAGCCGCCCTTGACGCAGATATAATTGGACGCGCAGGGCGTCGGCGGGATTTTTGAAGCCGGGATAGGGATTGCGGGTGATGCGATCAAGCAGGGGTTCGGTCCCCTTGCCGTCGACGTAGCTGAAACGCCAATGCGCCATCAGATATAAAGCCTTGTTTTCCGCCTTGGTGTCGCTCGCCAGATCAATCAGACGTTGCAACGACGATTCCATCCGCTGTTCGCGCGCCCGGCGCTGCTCAAAGGGCAATTGCCGAATGGTGGCGTGGTCGCGTTCAAACGCCTCGATGGCGAGATTGGCGTTGTGTTCCTTTTCGGAAATTATCGGGCGCAGTACCGCATCACCGATGGCGACACCGCCTTCGCCGGGGATCGCCGCGAAAAGGCCAAAAACACAACCGAGCAGAAGGAGGCACCAGCGCATGGTGCTATGGTAGCGGCGATCAGAGCGGGCCAAGCACCGTCCGCAGATCCGTCTGCGTGTCGGGGTGCTGTCCGCTAAGCCGGTCAAAAAGGCACGCTTTTGGTGCCCTGGGTCGGCACCGGTGATACGGCTGACGGAGGCGAATCCGGCGTGGGCGTGGCCTCTGGCGTGGGCGTAGCCTCTGGCGTGGGCGTAGCTTCTGGCGTGATGACCGCGGGGACGACCGTGATCTGGCGATGCATCCACCAATATCCACCGAGTCCGCCACCCAGGGCGAGAAGCAGAAAAAAAGCCAGCCACCACCGCGCCGCATTGCGCGCATACGGGTCTTCGCCCAGGCGCCGGGCGCCAGGCGGCAACCGCCTCTGCGCAGTCAACACCCGGCCGAGGCGATACGAAATCTTGACCCGGCCATTGATCGCCCATTGCGATCCTTCCAGCAGTGGCCCCAGCGTACGCTGGCGCAATTTGATCCCGGCGATGACTACTGACGGCAGCGAGATCACCAGCATGATACCGGGAATCACCAGCAGTTGCTGCCACCAGACCAGCTTGGCGACCGCTCCGATGAGAGCGCCGAGAGCAGCGCCGATGGCGCCAAGGGCCAGGCCGATCGCGGCGAAAATACCTGCAAAACGGGCGATATCAAAAGCGGTCTTCTTGGCGTCCGCAGGCGGTGTACTCGCCGGGAGGGCCTGGACCTTGATCGCGGCGACATCCTGAACCGCTTTTTCCTTGGCCGCAGCGAATTTTTCGATGTTGTCTTCGATCAGGCGGACGAATTTCTTGTACGGCGACCAAAAAGCCTGGAGCAGACTGATCGGATTATCCACCATTTTCACCACCGTGGTATCCCAGTCGCGGCCATTGCGATCATAGAACACGCCGCGGCGCCCGACCATCAGGTAGTCGGCGTTGCCCTGGGTCATCGCCGCGGCGATGACCATTTTTCCGGCATCCGGGCGCAGACATTCGCAATAGATTAGGCACAATTTACTGTGGATTGCCAGGGTGCTGTGCGCGCCGACATCCGCCACTCGGACACAGAGATCACAACTGCGCTGATCGAGATACAGCGTACCCGCCTGGAAGATTGCGGCGCGGTCGGGCGCATAGAAATCAGCGAAATTCAAATAATTGCGCAAGAGGGTGATCAAATCACGACCATACAGCAGCAGGCGGCCCAGGTCATCCAGGGCGCTGAGATCCCCGGCAACGGCCTGATCCTGGGCGATCAAGGCGGCCAGCTCGCTGGTGACATCGCCCGTGCGCAGGGTGCGGATCCGGGCGATGCCGAGCTTTTCCACCGCGGCGCCCTTCTTGTCGCTGGTCCACTGTGCGAAATCGGCGAAACGATGTTTGATCGCTTGGAAATCCGCTTCGCGCAGAATCGTGCGGTCAGCTCCCAACAGAGGTACCACCACCAGGGTGCGAAAATTCGCGATGCGCGCCGCCCAGGCGGGATTGATGCCCTGACCCAGCTCCAGGTCGACTCCGGGCTCGACCCGGCGCAGGGGCAGCGTGGCGATGTCTTCACCGAGGTCGCCGAGATCACGACTGGCGATGGCGGCATAGGCGGCGGCATCGCGATTGAGCGGTTCGGCAGCGCGGGGATCGAATGCCGCTAGACGGGCGCGGGCAAACCAGTCGGCGATTTTACTGCGTACTGCCGCCAGGGCGGCGTAGGCGTTGGGGGTGGCCTCGCCCAGGGGCAAAGTGTCGGTGCCGGCGGCGGCGGCGCGCTCGCCCGCCTCCCACCAAGTTTCGTATGCCGCAAGGTCCTCGATGAAAGCGGTTAGGGTCTGCTGATCGACTCCGGGCTCACCGCTGCGGTCCAGCGCCGGACTGCGGGTGGCGAGGATCTCGGTGAGCAATTCCTGGATGGCCGCATCGTGCGTTTGGAACGCGGTGACCACCCCGTCACCATTAAATGCCGATTTCGCAAAGATCCGACTGGGATCGGCGGTGTCTTCGATGCCGATCATCCCGTGATCCGGCTTGCCGAGATTGACCAGGACTTGTTTCGCGGCTGCGATCAGCGCCTGTCCTTCCGGGTTATCAGCAAAGGCGGTGAAAGGCAGGGCGGATGGCGCCGAAAACAAGATCGCCGGGTCGCGCAGGCGGGCACAGGCCCAGGCGACGGCGTGGATGACTTCTTCGACGCGAACCCGGCCATCCTTGTCGCGATCCATTAAGGCCAGGGTGCGGTCGTCGAATTCCAGGCCACTGATCGGACAGCTTAGGGCGACCCAGAGCTTGCGATCCAAGGTCCCCAATTGGCGCAGATCCTCGGCGGTGGAAAGCCGAATCTGATCCAGGCCGCTGACCCGAAAGACCTTCCAGATGTGAGGCGCTGGCATGAGGATCCTTCCCAGGAGAAATAGGGGGCATTCGTGGCCGCGGCTGCCGCGTAAGGTAGATCAGTGGCGCGGCATTCCGACGTCTGCGCAGAATGCTGGCCGTTCCGGCGGATGCCAGCCCCTACCACGTATAGGCGAGGCCGATAAGGGTATACTGCCGCAGGCTCCATTCGCCGTAGCCGTCTTCCGGGGCCTGCGCGACCGAATCCGGACGGCTCTCGTAGAACGCGCGCAGACCCATCTCCAGACTGAGATATTTGCTGAGACTCGCGGTCAATCCAGCGGTGACCACATTGATGATGTGGCCCATGTCTTTGAATTCGGCGAACCCTTCGTATTGCACGTAATAGCGCAGAGAATCATCGCGCTAATGTTCCAGACGGCCGAAGATTTCCAAGCCGGTTTCGGTTTCCCGATCGGCATCGGACAGACTGTCGCCATAGCGTTTGCGCATCGCCGCACCGATGCGGGCTTCGGCCTTGGAACTTTTTGCCCAGAAATATTCATACAGCTGGCCGTAACCGACCGCGCTTTTCAAGAGTCCCGGCGAGAACAGGTCGTTGTCCGGATCAGGGCCAGTGAAGACACTTTCCCGGCCCCAACTGCCATAGGCGAAATGCGGCTGATGGAATTGATAGCGGTAGACGCCGTCATAGCGGACCTCGTCGGTGTCATCGACCCAGGCGACGTCCTCATCCTTTTTGCGCCCATATTTGCCGAGCAGGCGCTGATCGACCGAATGCTTGCCTTCACGAAAATCCAGCCCGGCTTCCAAGGCGAGGCGATAGGCGAGGGTGTCATTGGCACCGCTGATCGCCGGATCGCGTGAGGAATCATTATTTCCGGTGACGACATTCGAAACGAATGCGCCTACTTTACCGGTGTTCGCTCAGCGTGGCGGCTCCGGCGGGACATCGGCAGGGGCGGCATCTTCCGCGAAAAGGACTGTCATAGGCACGGCGATCAGGCAGAGCGGAATACGTGAGCGATGAAACATGCGAACTCCCTGGCCAGGGGAAAAAATCACCCTGGCCCCACGGTTGACGGTGAGGCGGGAGATTGTTGGCCCAGATCGTCGATGCAAGCCGTGATATGGACGAAGCCCAGGCACCATTCGTGCGCGGCCGCAGGCGGTGGGGCGAAAATCGGGCTAAGAGTGATTCTGCGGGAAAAATCAGCGTGCTGCGGTGGCGACGGTCGGTGCGACCAGAATGCGCACATATGCGGGGAATTGGGCGCAAGCGATGTCGGCCTGCGCGGCTGCCAAGGGCACCCGGTCGTCGATCGCAGGGAAGCTGAAGGCCATGCGCCGCAAAATCCGATGTTCGCGATCATAGAGCAGGACGGCGACATCTGGGTCCGGTGCGCCCAAGGGACGCTGCACGGTCAGCGCGGTAGCGATCATGCCGGGCTTGCTTGACGGACTGATGCGTACGGTCAGTGCGTAAGCCCCGCCCAGGGCGATGGTGTGGCCGGGCTCGATGGGGACGAAAGGTGATTGGGCCCCGTTATCGGTCAGCAGATCCTGCCACGCGGTGCCGGTGACCCGGCCGAGATAGCGTTCGAGATCATCGCGGGTGGTTGCCAATTCATCGCTGAGCTGGCGGGCGCGGGCCAAGGCGTCGTCACGCGCGGCGGCATCGCGTTTGGCTTCGGCGCGCGCCGTAGCCAGCTCGCGGGCGATCAGGGCGGCGCGCTCGGCGGCCTGGGTCAATTCAACCACACGTTTATCCTGCGCCGTGGTCTGCTCTTGCAGACGTTGCGTACCGGCGGCGAGAATGGTGCCGAGGCGCTGTTGACGCAGGTAGGCTTCCTGTACGGTGTCGCGTTCGGCAATCACCGCCGCGATGCGTTGTTCAGCCAGGGCGATGCGGTCGTCGGCCTCACGTAGGCGGGCGGCATCACTTTGCGCTTGGCGCAATAAGGTGGTCAGGCGTTGGCTTTCACCGTGGGCCGCTTCCATGGCGCGGGCGCTGTCTTCACGCGTACCCGCCAAGGTGGCCTGTTCGCGCTCCAGCGCTTGCATGCGATCGCGATACGCGGCGCTCTGCTGGAGTTCTTGTTCGAGAGCAAATTGCGGATTGATGCCGGTGTTGCCGCTGGGTTTGCTGGCTTGCGGGGTCAAGCCGACAGCGATGCCGACGGCGGCGACGAGCAGGCTGACGCAGGTGATCGTGAGATAGGTGCGTTCGGTGCTGCGATTGCTGGGTCGCACCAGTGCTGCTCCGACGACCGGCGCCAGGGCAGCAAAGCTGCGGGTCGCTTCACGATCCGGGTCGAGGTCGTCCAACTGCGAGTGGTCGCCTTCGTCAAATTCGGCCAAGGCGCCGGCGACCATCGGCGACAGGCAGGCATGGGTTTCGTCGTCTTCGCCAGCAGCCAAGGGTTCGGCAACGCCGTGCACGCCTTGAAAACGCGTCTCGGCATTCCACAGGAAGCCATTGATGTGCGCCCCGGCGAGATTGGCGCCGCGCAGATCAGCGCCGTTTAGGACAGTGCGGGCCAGAATCGTGTGGGTGAGATCGGCGTCGCGCAAATCAGCGCTGCTGAGATTGCAGGCGCTGAGATCGGCGCCGGTCAAACACGCACGTTGCAGATTTGCCCGCTTGAGGCTGGTCCGGCGCAGTATGCCGCCCGAGAGATCGGCGCCCGAGAGATCGGCGTTGTCCAGGATGGCATCGCGCAGATCGGCTCTGCGCAGACTGCGTCCGGGAAGCACCGCGGCCTGCCAATGCAGACCGACGAGATGGAAGCCATCGAGTCCTCCATCGGTTTGCCGATCTGCAGCCTGCACCAGGGCAGGCACATACGCATCATCCTTGCGCACCCGTACGTCGTGCCACAGACAGCGGTCGCTCCCGTCTACGGTGGCATGCGGGCACGGCGGATGCGGTTCCTGATACGGGTGGCCGCAGGCGCCCATGTCAGTTGTCTTTATTATTACTGACAGGGTGATCCGCTGAAGTCCGCGGCTCGAGCAGGCGATCGACGCGGCGATGCAATTCGCGCAGGCGTGGATCTTCGTCGGTGTGGTGCGCCGCTGCCGCGTGGAGCAAAGCCTTGCCTGCGTCGGGGCGGTGCTCGGAATAGATTTCGGCCAACAGGAAATGCGCTTCGCGGTCGGCGGCGGTGCGTTGATCGTTGGCTTTGGTGACTTCACGATCGAGATGGTTGATGGCGCGATCATAATCGCCGATGGCGAACAGATACGCGCCGAGTTCGCCGTTGGCATCGGGGAAATCCGGTGCTTGCGCTAGGCAGGCTTCCAGATCACTTCGCATGGCGATGCGCCGCGCGGGAACTTGGCGTTCGTACCAGCGTGCCCGGCGCCACAGCGCACGGGGTAGATCATCGCCCGTGGCGACGGCGATGGCGCGGTCGAGAGCCGTCTCGGCGCCGGTGGCATCGTCCTGTTGTTCACGGCACAGCGACAGGTTCAGCCACGCATCGACGCGGGTGGACTCCAGCGCTACCGCCTGTTCCAGATTCTCGCGTGCGACCGCGAGCGCGGACGGAGTCCCCGCTAATGGACCAAGCATCAAGGTGCCCAGATTAAAGCGCGCAGCGACATGCTGTGGATCGGCGGCTAGTGCCTGTTCATACGCCCGTCGCGCATCCAGGCTGCGCCCCTGCGCGTCGCGCACCGCACCCAAGGCATACAGATAGTCGGCTTGTTCGCGCGGTCGGGTCGCGGCATGGCGACTGGCCTCGGAATAATGCACGGCAGCGGCGTCATAATCACGGTGCTGCCATTCCAGCCAGGCGAGATTGGCTAGGCTGGGGGCGTGATTGCCCTGCTTGGCCAGCACGGCCTCATAGGCGGCGCGGGCCTTGCCGACTTCGCCGAGGCGCTGCCACGCCAAACCCATATTGAAACGCGCGGAGACATAATCGTCATCCTGCGTCAGGGCTTTGTTGTACAGCGAGACGGCGATCTCGTAACGCCCTTCCATCAAGGCTTCGTTCCCGAGGCCGGTGAAATGGGCGGGACTGCCTTCCTCCAGAACGGTCAGGTCAGCGGCAGTCAATGTGCACGGGGCGACGGCGAGCGCAGTGAGCAGCGCAGTCAGCAGCGCGAAAAGGGAGCCACGCCGCATGACCGCCCCCCGCTCACGCGGCCGGGCCATCGCCGAGCAGACCCTGGGCCAACTCGTCGGGGGTCGCGGTATAGGTGCCGTCAGCGATGTGCTGTTTCAGTTCCGCCAATTTTGCGGGGTCGGTGCCGGCTTGTTGCGCCAGGGCGACATAGCGGGCCACGGCCTCACGATCAGGGCTGGCCTCGACCGCATCACTGCGCGAAGCAGAAACGCTGACCGGCGTGGACCGGGGAGTGGATTCGCCGACGGCGCGCTTACGCGCAGCAGTATCCGGCGGACGCAGATGCGGAGGGATCTCCATGAGGGCAAGTATCGGCAGTCCTCAGAGCGACTTGAGTCCTCTTTGACGCCTGAGTCGGCAGCGGAAGCAGGCCTATATAAACCTATCCAATGACGAACTTGATCACTTCGACGGGACAGCCTTCAGCGGCTTCGATGATCTGATCTTCCAACTCGGTGCCGAAATCGCCGCTTAAGGGGGACTGGGCCAGCCGATTTTCGTCATTGGTGGCATCGGTCCGCACTTCGGGCCGGATCGTGCAGGTGTCCTCGGTGACATTGAACACTTCAGGACAGGCGGTTTCACAGGCATTGCAGACAATGCAGCCTTCATCAATCCACACCTTGGTAATAGCCATGTTCGTCTTCCTTTACGGGACCGGGGCACGGTCAGTGCCGACCGGCATGCTGTCAAGTCTGGACGAGGACAGGCATGCATTCAGGCCCGGCCTGCCATAGCAGAGGGCTATGGAGAAAAGGCCATCGGCGCAGGGGGGTGAGTCCGTGTCTTGGCTTTCTTATCCTGCCCAGCGCATCCGCCCTTCCTGGCAGCATCAGGGCCATACCTTTTTCCTCTCAGCCCTCCAGGCCGTCAGCACCCGGGCGCCGTGCCCTGCCACCTGACCCGCCGAACCGAGAAAGTCAGCCCATGTACATCGACATCGAAGCCAACGCCAACCTCGAGGAAGACTGCATGGCCGCCTTCAACGCCACCGGCCCTGCCCGCCCCCTGCGCGCCATCCACCTCGATGTCGACGACACCTGGACCTGGTGCGCGGTCACCGGCTGGGAAGACGGGCGTCCGGTTCCCGCCCAGTTGACCCCGATCGAGGAAAGCGGCGACGGCCCTGCCCTGCTGGTCAGTGGCGGCAATCAGGGTTTGCGCCTGGCTCGCCTTGCCGGCCCCGACGCCGATATGAGCGCGGGTTGGAATACCGCGGACGCGCAGCAATGGGCCGAAGGGTTTTTAATTGTGGTGCCGGATACGTTGTATCGGTGAAAGTCGCGAGGCCATCGGCGGGAAAAGACCGCCATCACCATCCGATTCATTTCCATGTGGGCAGCGCAAGGAAACTATTCGCGTTGGAGAGAGTGTGTCCGAATGCGTCAGAAAAGACAGCGCACCTGATATCATCAGAGCCGTGCGGCCGTCTGCGAGCCAGGCGCGATGCGCGGACATATTCGCTCAAGCGCAGATCTACGCTCAGGAAGGGTTAGCTGTGGAAATCTGCGGCGGCACTTTCGCGACGGCCGGCGAGGGGCGGATGCGCATGTTGATCCCTTCGACCACCAGCAAGAATGCCATGGCGAAAGAGATGTAGCCTTTGCTGATGTGCTGATCGAAACCTTCGGCGATGAGCATGACGCCGATGAGGATAAAAAAGGCCAGGGCGAGAATTTTGATAGTCGAGTTACCTTCGACGAAATTGCTGATCATGCCGGCAAAGAGCATCATCACTCCGACGGCGATCATCACTGCCAGAATCATGACGGCAAGTTTAGCATGTTGGGCTGCTTCGCTCAAAGCGACGGTGGCAGCGGGGCTGCCAGGGGGGGGCGGCATCGTGGGCGGCACCACCGATGCTGCCTGTATTGACCATGCCAACGGCGGTGATCGCCGAATCGAGGAAAAACACCAAATCGACGGGAACGACTTGGATCATCACCGCGGTAAACGAGATCGCCTTGGCCGGTTTGGCACTGGCGTGGTCGTCGTCGCCATCGACTTTGCTGTGAATTTCATGGGTGGACTTCGCGACCAAAAATAAAGCACCGAGAATGAGAATAAGGTCCTTGCCGCTAATGCCCTGTTGCATCACCGTGAACAGATCTTTGGTCAACCCCATCACCCAGGTTATGCACAATATCAGGCGCGATACGCGCGCCCATGGCCAGGATAAGGCCGATGCGTCTGCCGCGAGCGCGTTGCGCTAGCGGCAATTTTCAGGTGATGATCGACAGGAAAATAATGTTATCGATGCCAAGCACGATTTCGAGCAGGGTCAAGGTGACCAACCCGATAAGGTTTTCAGGTGTGACCAGATACGGCAGAAAATCGAGCATGCGCGGACCATAGTGGGCCAGCTCCAGTGCGTCACCCCTCTGGCCCGGAAAGCCTCAGCGATGGTGCTTTACGGCGCGGGTTCTGCAGGCCTTGGCGTCTGTGCCGGGCGAGCGTACAGGTCGTGCAGGGCGGGAGCCAATTCCGCAAACGCGAAGGAAAAGCCGGCCTCGCGCAGTCGCCGCGACACGCAATAGCGCCCATAGAGGGCCAATTCGGGATCGGTACGAAATAACAGCGGAGCGCCCATGCGCACCATCCAGCCCATCGCGGGCAGCCCAAATGGCATTCCCAGCGTCCGCCGCAGGGTGCGCATAAATTCTGCGTTGGAGACCGGATTCGGGGCGGTGGCTAGATACGCGCCGTTCATGGAATCGTCGCGAATGGCGTGGGCGAACAGCTGGTTCATATCCTGTTCGTGAATCCAGCTGAGGCCTTGGCGGCCGCTGCCGACTTTTCCGCCGAGGCCCCAGCGGGCCAACCTGACCAGCGTCGGCAGCGCTCCGCCCGAGCGACCCAAGACAAAACTGGTGCGCAGAATAACCTGACGGACGCCAGCGGGTGCAGCGCGGGTGAATGCCTCTTCCCAGGCTTGGCCGACGTACGGCGCCAGGCCGTAGCCAAACGCGGAATCCTCGTCGCACACCGCCGTCGGCGAATCACCATAGCGATGTGCGGTCGACATTTGGATCCACACCGGCGGCGGATTTTTGGCATGGCGCACCGCGGCCCCAAGAATGGTCGTTGATTCGACCCGCGAGCGCAAAATTTCGTCGCAATGGTCCGGCGTTTTGATGCAATCGACGCTGCGCCCAGCGAGATTAATCACCGCGACCGCGCCATCCAGATGTTGCGCCCAGTCACCCAAGGTGCGCCCATCCCAGCGGGCGTGCTGAATATTCGCAGCATCAGGTGCGGCCCCGCGCGAAAGGATCGTAACTGCATATCCCAGGCCATGCAGATAATGGGCGGCATTCAGACCGAGAAAGCCGCTGCCTCCAGCAATAATAACCCGACCGTTTGGTCTCATAATGATCTCAGAAGTGTGAATGGGAGCTGAAGTCGCTCGCAGGTGATCATGCGGACCAAGGGGCCAGTCGCCTTGTGTGCCAAAAGTGTGCTAAAAGTGTTCCAAAAGCGTACTCAAGGCGCAATGTTGGAAAAGCAACGTAAGCCTTTAAGCATTCTTTTCGAGGGCAAGGATATCTGCCAGATCTTTGGGGCGGGCCGAAGCGCGCTTATTTTTCTTGAAATCTTCTTGGGAAATGACTGGTATTACGAGGCCATCCCATAAGGCTCTTTCTGATTTGGCTTCGCTGAAAATCACTCCATCAATGTGGGTGATGAGATCGATGCGGCATGGGGCGACACCAATTTGCAGCATGTTGCCATAATGCGCGAGATATGAAGGGTTCATCGGATCTACCGGCGCTCCGAATTCAATCAGCGCAGCGTGTACCTTCCGGGCGTTTTCAGGCGAGCACTTGATGAATAAATCAATATCCCCTGTTGATCGAGGTATGCCATAAATAGCTAGGGCATAAGCCCCAATAAGCATGAACTCAACCTGGTGCTGGAGTAGCAACGACAACATGTCTCTGTAGTCTGAATTGAGGTCGGTAGTGAGCATTGTTTTCTGATTTCAAGGAATAGGCGGCTACGGTCAAAGGCCACACGGCCAATAGGCCATTCTCGACTTTGTCGGTAAATCCACAGGTCGATTCCCGGACGATACTGCGGTCCATTTTCATCAATTTATTGTCAGCGTTGAGACCCAGAGGCAAGCAAAAAGAGCTGCGTAATTATCCCATGCAAGACGTACCCAGAGCGTCCTACCACAATTTGACCACGCATAGAAAGGCATCCTGACCATCGCCATCGGCGCGTTTGCCGCCGCCGCCCAGAGCGGGCAGTTCGGCGGCGGTGGTGCCGCCCAGAATGGCCCAGCGTTCATGCACTGCGAGCACGCCGAAGGCCTCATCGCCATTCGCGGTGCCGGCACCGATGCGCAGGTTGAGCACGGTGCGGCGCAGATCGCTATCGAGAATGGCGAGACCGGCGCCAGCGTCCGGGGTGCTGGGAATGAGGGGCTTGGCCTCATCGAGGGCTCGCGGCAGATACACGCGGCCCCACGCATCGACGGCGCGGGCGGTCACGTGGCTGCGAATAAAAGTGCCAGAAACTGGTGTACCCTGCTCCGGATCGACGACCAGGAACAGCGTGGCCATACCGCCGGCACTGCTGCGTTCACCACCATTTTCGACGGCGGCATTGGCTAGGCTGAGATCCCGTGGATCACGGGTCAGCACGCTGTTGCTACCGTCGGTCCAACACAGCACACCAATGCGACCCTGCGGCATCAGCCAGACGTCGTAGCCACAGCTGTCTGCCATTAATGGCCCCCAGCGCACATTTTTGGTACCCTCGGCGACGTCGTCATAATTCCATCCCCACATCTTCCAGCCTGCGGTGCTGGTCAGCAGTGGTTGCTGTAAAATGGGATGCACCTGTTGTGTGGTGATGGAATACGTTTGGCCATTGCGCGGATCGGCGAGGGTCACGGTGTCCTTGGGCGACGTGCGATACTTGACGTCCCATTCGGCACGATCATCAACTGGAGTCCCTTCGACGGTTGCCCGCCCGGTAGTGCAGTCGATACGGACGGTGAATCCGTCGCCACGTCCCCAGGCCGTCGTGCCCTCAAAGCCGACTTCGCGAATGTATTGCGCGCCGGGACCGCCTATCCGGCCGACGGTGACAAAGATTGGATTCAGCGCTGGAGCAGGAGTCGTGGCGAAGTTTGGCTGCGCACCGGTTATTATTGTTGGAGCTGGCGCTGGCGCAGGACGAGTTTCCGGCGGCGAGGTGTTGTCGACGATAGGTGAGGGCAAGGCCGCGTTGGGACCGGCATGGATGGGAGCTGAGGTGCGCGGATTTCCCAGAGCCGGCGCCACTGGTGGTGCGCCAACGACTTCCGGTGTGATCGCCGGTGTCGTCGCGGCCGCAGTTGGCGGCGATGCCGCGGACCTGGCCGGAGGAATGCCCTGGGGCGGTTGGGTGGGCGTGCGCGGTGGTGCCAAGGATGGGCTCGCGACGGGTGTCGTCACCGGCGGAGCAGCGGGCCGTACCGGAGCCGCAATCGGGGTGGCCTGCTCCGAGCTGCGATTGTGATTATTGAGCGCTGGCAGCACAAACCCGACCACGATCAAACCGAGGATAAAGAGAATCGCCCCGCGCATGGCCCACGGATGGATGACCACCGCCTCGGGGGCGCGCTGCGGTCGGCGAGCGACCGTGTCGGTACCGGTGTCCTCGCGCTGACTGACGCGGCGGGTGGAGCTAAGCCCCGCCGCAGGCTGGGTGCGCACGCTACCGCCGCTGCCGAGGGCGCTATGTCCGGTTGGCAATAATCCGGTTTGCGGACTGACACCCTGGCGCAAGGCTTCGAGATCGGCGATGACCTCGGCCCAGGTCGGATAACGATCCTGGACTGCGCGACCAAGCAGACGGCTGAGCACTTTATTCGCGTCGCTGCCAACGGATTCCAGGGCCGGCAGCGTCTGGTCGCGGCGGGCCTCGGCGACTTTGGCCCGATCAGGGGCGCCAAATGGCGCGCGGCCGCTTAAGGCATGATACAGAATACAGCCTAAGCTGAATTGATTCGAGATCGGCGTGGGGTCACTACCGTCCAATTCCTCAGGCGCCAGATAATGGGGCGGCACCGGTCCGTGGGGTTGGTGGTGATCATACGCCGTCGCGGTGGCGGTATCGGCAACCACGATGCGGCCATCACCTGCGAGCAGACAATTTCCCGGACGTAGGCCACGATGCGGTTGATTCTGATCCGCCCCAGCCTGCAGCCCGTTGGCAATGTCGAGGGCCCAGTCCAGAACCAGGGGAAGTGGCAAAGCCTGGTTGCCACCCAAACGGGTGGAGAGGCAGCCGCCGCTGATCCAGTGGGCAATGGCGACCACGTGCTCATCGGCGCGTTCCGCCGAGAGAGCGGGGACCATATGCGGATGCTGCCAGCGGGCCTGCGCTCGCCCACCGGTGATGAAACGCGCGGTGGCGACCGCATCCTGGGCCCGACCGGGATCAAGAATCTTGAGCGCGACCACCGACCCGTCAGCACCGCGTCCGCGATAGACCACGGCGCCAGGACCCGCCGCGACACGTTCTTCGAGCGAATAGCCGCAGACTAGATGATTCGCCAAATCTTCAATCCGGCGGTCGAGAAAATCACACGTACTGGCGCCGATGCGCAGACGCGCGCCGGAATGCAGGCGCACAGCACAATTCGGCGGCAGGCGCGCGCCATCATAATCAGTGCCATTCCGCGATTCCAAATCGCGGACGGTCCAGATGCCATCCTCGAAACGCAATTCTGTATTGTGGCGGCTGGCGGCATGATCATTCAGCGACAGATCCGCATCAGGCGCCGACCGTCCGATGATCGCGACCGCGCTGCGCAGTGGGATGGCTCGCCCCGCGAGAGGTCCCTGGACGATGCGCAGACGGTCGGTGGCACCCCGGTCCAAGGCGAATTCGAGTTCCAGAGTCCCGCAGAGCAGGCGGTCCCCTTCGGAGAGGATCACCGCTTCGTCCGCCAGCGGGCGACTATTGAGCCGGGTGCCATTGCGCGCGCCCAGATCGCGCACGCTCCAGCCGGCCTCGTCGTGGGTGAATTCGCAATGCTCGCGACTGACTCCCGGCGCGTCAAAAGGCAGCGCACAGGCCGGGTCTCGGCCCAGGACCAGGCGTTCCCCCATCAACGGCAGCACCCGTCCGGCCCCGGGGCCGGCATGGACAAGAAGAACGGGAACCTGGGGTGCGTCGGACATGGTGGGGTATTCTACGCAGGGAACCGCAGTTCTGTTGAGCCGACAGGATAACAAGGCTACGGGGTTTTGCCACTCACACCAATTACCCTTTGAGGAAGGTTCTTCTCCTCAAAGACGGCTTCAGTCCGAGGTCCGAGGTCGCTATTGCTGGCACCCACGCTGCGGATACACGACAATTGAGTGATGTGGGAGCAGTACGCTCTGTCGTGAATGCTCAGACGCATCTTTAGGCACGTTCGAAGTCCGAAGTCCTATGTCCTATGTCGTTTTGCCAGAACCTGAGCTGCGGATATGCGTCTAAAGCATTAAAAAGTCACCGTGAACAGACATAAAAACGGATATTATTGGTAAAAATGTAATTCAACTATGCGAGGACCTCGGACCTCGGACCGTGGCAATTACCTATGCAAGATCTTCAGTTATAATTGAGCAATAACTGGCATATCGATGGGCCGCGATTGTGCCGGCTTTGACGGCGGCGAGGACGGCGCAGTCAGGTTCGTGGCGGTGGGTGCAGTCGTTAAAGCGGCAGTGCTGATGATACTTGGCGATGTCGGGAAAGAGCAGAGCGACGTCGGTGGTGGTCAACCCGGTGATGCCGCATTCGCGGATGCCGGGGGTGTCGATGATTTCGCCGCCGCCGGGTAGGGGGATGCTGCGCGCGGATGACGTGGTGTGGCGACCTTTGCCGGTATCATCGCTGACTTCGCCGACGCGGAGACCCAACCCCGGATGCAGGGCATTGAGCAGGCTCGATTTACCGACTCCGCTTTGCCCGGCGACCACGGCGGTGCGGCCGTGCAAGAGTGCACGCAAGGCGATGACGCCTGGATGGTTGGGGTCCTCCGCGCAGGTGGCGAAGGTGGGATAGCCGATGGCCTGATAACACGCCACGGCAGCGGTAGGATCGGCGAGATCACTTTTATTCAGGGCAATGCAGGCAGGAATATCGTTAGCCGCGGCTAACAGCAGATAGCGATCAAGAAAACCGGGTTTGAAATCCGGCTGCAAGAGTGCGGATACCACCACCAGGCAATCGACGTTGGCGGCCAATTGATGCAGCAAGGCGCGGTTATGGCTGTCAGCGCGGGCGAGCAGATTCATCCGCGCATCGACGGCGACAATATTGGGAATGGCGTCGTCGCGCTGGACGTGCACGTGATCGCCCACCACTAGTGGATTGCGCACGCCTGAAAAGCGTTTAAGTAGGGCCTGGCGAACTTCACAGGTTAATTCTTCGCCGCTGGGCAGACGGACGATGATCTGGCGTCCGGCGAATCCACACACCCGGGCGGGAATACAGCCCTTCGGGACCGACGCGGTGCTGCGGGCGACGCGATTGAACCGCGCGAGTAAATTTTCACCGAGATGGGTGGCGTGACCACGGGTCGGTGCTTCTTGATCGAGAAAATGATCGTCCTCGGCGTGGCGCTCCCAGTCTTTGACTCGCCCCGGGGTGGATTCGGCGGCTTTGCGGAGACGACCGAGCCCACTGCGGGGACTTGGTCCGCGCAGTCCTTTGTATTTATGATCTTCGCCTTCGCCGCTCACTGTGCGACAAGCGTCCCCGCTTGGGCCAGCGCGTCCAGCACCGGCTGGTGGATGCCTGCGCTGCCCAGGACCTGCTCAACCACCGCACCTAGGGCGGCGGCGTCCACATTGCGCCAAGACACTTCAATCTCACCGCTGCCGACCGGAGCCCGCAGAACCAGGCCGCTGCGGGTGGCGCCGACGAGGTCGGGATTGCGCATGCGCTGCAATTCACCGATGAAATCGACCTTGCGCGCACCGCTGGTGCGGATGGCGGTATCCAGGGCGGTGATCAGCGCCGGCAGACCTTTGGCCCCGGCGAGCAGATCATCGGCGGCCTGGGCCAGAGTTGGATCGCTGATCGTGTTGCGGGTCAGACGATGGCGTTCCTCGACCTTGGCCGCATCAAAGCGTAGCATTTCCTCGGCAATTTCGCGCAGCACCAGCTGCTGGCGCTGGGCCATCTCTTGCTCGACTTTGGTGATCTCATGCGCGATCTGTTTTTCGATCGGGGTGCCGAGTAGGGCCTTGGGCAGGGAGTCGCGCAGATCACGCAGGCGGACCACATCCTTGCGCGCGACATACGACGCCAGGCGCTCTTTCAGATCCGTGGCAAAGCGGTCGTGTTCACGGGTGGTCTGATCGCGCAGCGCGCCGATCTGGTCTTGGTAACGCGGCAGATCACGATGCGGAAAGGCCCCGATACGTTTCAGGGCGAGGTCATAATTCTTTTCACTGACTAGGCGCCCGACTTCGTTGTGCAGATTGGTCCATGCCTGTTCCTGCTGGGTGGTGTCGCGTTTGGCGATGGCCGCGGCGACCCTGCTCTGCAGGCGTTCGGCACGGAGGCGTTGGGCACTGGTGGGCTGTTCGCCAAGAATGCGTTCAACTTCGGCCTGCACGTCATCGAGCGGAACTTCGTTGTTACCGTTGAGAGTACCTTCGACCGCATCCAGGCGCCGGGTCACTTGTACGGTTACGTCAGGGGCGGCGGTCTGCGGATCGGCAGGCACGGTGGGAATGGGGACCGTGCCACTGCTGTTCGGTTCATTGGCATCGGTGGTCGCGGATTTCGGCAGGAAGCGCGGCAATAATAGGATGACCAGGAAAAGGATCACCGCGACGACGCCGAGAATGAAGACCTGGCGCAGACGCCGCGCTTCGACGTTGGGCGGCACTGCGACGCCGGTCGAACGCGCGGCCGGGGTTTCATTTGGCGTATGATTGCCAGGGCCGCCGGGTTCGCCGCGCGCCAGGCGTTGCAAAATCATGGTTTCAGCGCCGGGAATCCGATCTTTTCCGAGATCCAAACCGGCCTGCAGACGTTTAATTTCTTCGGCAACCTCGGTGGCGGATTGATAGCGGTCATCGGGCTTTTTCGCCATTAAACGTTCGACCAGGGCGCAGACGCCATCCGGCACATCGGGGCTGATATCCTGGATCGCCGGCATCGGATCCATCACTTGGGCTTTAAGCACTTCGGTGGCACTGGTGCCGGTGTACGGCGTCTTGCCGGTGAGCATGTGGTACATGGTGGTGCCGAGACTGTACAAATCGACGCGATGATCGATGCGCTTGCCCAGTGCAGCTTCCGGGGCCATGTAATGGGGCGTACCCATGACTCGTTTGGGGCCCTCTTCGTTTTCGACTTCGTCAAAAGTTTTGCTGATGCCCAGGTCGGCGACTTTCACCAGATTATTGGAGCCAACCATGATATTGTCGGGTTTGATGTCCTGATGGATCAAGCGATGTTCGTGCGCGTATTCCAGGGCTTTGGCAGTCTGGCGGGCAATTTCCAGGGCTTCGGGTACCGGAAAGGCGCCGTTGGCCTTGAGCAGCTGCATGCAGGTCGGGCCATCGACGAATTCCATCGAGAAATAATGGATCTCGTTTTCGGTGGCGACGTCGTGGACCTGAATGATGTTGGGATGGTTGAACTGGCCGGCGGCGCGGGCCTCTTTGATGAATTGTTCGACGTACTTTTTCTTGGCCGCATATTTCGGACTGAGGATCTTCAAGGCCACGGTGCGCGCCATCGAGCGCTGTACGGCCTTGTAGACCACGCCCATGCCGCCCTCGCCGATTTTCTCTTGGAGGTCATATTTGCTCAGCAGGTCTTTGAGCTCGATGTCGCCGGCCTCTTTGACCAACAGCCATTCGCACTCACCAACGCGGATATGATCGCCAAAGGCGAGCTGCCGTTCGCTGATCTTCTTTTCGTTGAGCTTGGTGCCGTTGCGGCTGCCCAGGTCGACCAGGATGTAGAGACGGCCTTCGCGCCGGACCTGGCAATGATCACGGCTGGCCATGGTGTCCTTGATCGGGACATCCGTCGAACTGGAGCGCCCCATGGTGCTCACGTCCTTGGTCAGACGATATTCGTGACCCGCATCGGGGCCAGCTTGGCAGACCAGTTTCGCCATGTCGTCACACCATCCTCGGGTTGGAAACCTTAGGCCTGTCAGGGAAACGGCAAAGAACTCTGCCAGGGCCCGGGCAAGTCGCCGTAACTCCTGTGTCACCATCCTTCTAGAGCGCAACGGCTGTAGCGAAATCCAGCACAGTGTGGCATCGCCGTCGAAACGGCTGAGAGTGCCTTTTCCGTGCAGCCGACTGTCTACGTCACCTGCCCATCGTGGGCGCTCGAAGGGCCCGAGGACCGCGCCCGTATTGTTGCCCGCGCCGCCCGCGCCGCCGCGGTGCTGGGTGCCCGTCCGGTGTATTCCCCGTTGCTAGAACGGTTTGCCGAGCCTGAGTCGTGGCTGAGCACCGGCGTCCGCGCCGATGACTTGCGCTTGGGACTGCGCCATGACGTCCTGTGGTCTGCCCGTGGCGGCCATGGCGCCATCCATCTGGTGCCCGAGGTCCTGGCCGCCGAAACTCCGCAGGCGCCCCTGCTGGTCGCCTACAGCGATGGTACCGCTCTGCATGCGTGTTGGCGCGCCCGCGGCTGGGGTGAGACGTGGTATGGCAGCTTGCTGTCGGTGCAGCAGTCCGGTCGCGGCTACGATTCCATGGCCCGCCTAGCGCGGGGGCAGGGTTTCACCCGCAGCGACCGCACCGACCCCATCGTGCGCGGCGTGCGCCCCGGTCAGACGCGGGGCAAACTGTTCGCGGGCTGCCTGTCGGTGATAGGCTGGCTGACCGGGACCCCAGCCGCACGACCTTTCACCGATTGCATCCTCGCCATCGAGGATCTGGAAATCACGCCATTTACCGCGGATTATTGCCTGCACCAACTCTATCAGGCCGGACTTTTGACCGGATTGAAAGGGCTTATCGGCGGTGGCTTTACCGATATGTTGCGCACCCGCACTCCGATTGTGGTGCGCGACCTGATCGAAGAATGGGCCGAACGACTCAACGTTCCCGCGCTGACAGATTTCCCTTTCGGCCATCTCGACGACGCCCTGTTTCTGCCCAATGGTCGCGAGGTCGATCTGGATGTGGGTACCGACGGCACCTGGTCTTTGACCATCCCGCCCTACACCGGCGACCTAACCTGGCTGCGCTCAGTTTCGTGAGGCGCTTCCGACGCTTCCGACAAAGTGGGCGCTTGGCACGATGCATGCATGTCGCACGCACTTACCGCCACTCTTGCCGCCACTCTTGCCGCCATCAGTGCCCGGGCCATCGACATCCGTCGGGCTCTGCACGCCCATCCCGAATTGATGTGGCAAGAACATACCACCGCCGCGGTGGTACGCGCCGAGTTGGATCGTCTGGGTATTCCGTGGCAACCTTGCGCCGACACCGGCACGCTGGGTCGCCTCGGAGAAAATAAATTCGGCCGCCATCTCGCATTTCGCGCGGATCTGGATGCATTGCCCCTCGACGAGGCCACCGGCCTGCCCTGGGCCAGCACCAATCCGGGCTGCATGCATGCGTGTGGCCACGACGGTCACACCGCCAGTTTACTCGCCGCTGCCGCGTATTTGAAATCCCGCGAAGATGAATTGCCGGGCCCGATCACCCTGCTTTTTCAGCCCGCCGAAGAAGGCGGCCACGGTGCCCAGCACATGATCGATGCCGGCGCTCTCAACGGAATTGACGCCATTTTCGGCTATCATAATTGGCCGCCGCTGCCCTTTGGCAGCGCCGCCTGCCCGCTAGGCCCAGTCATGGCCGCCAATGCGGAATGGACGATTGTTATCACCGGCCGCGGCGCGCATGCCTCGACCCCGCACGACGGTATTGATCCGATTGTTTGTGGCGCGCAATTCGTCAGCGCCGTGCAACAGGTCGTCTCGCGCTGTACGGCCCCGCAAGAAGCCGCCGTCGTCACCGTGACCTGCTTTCATGCGGGCACCGCTGATAATATTATTCCCGACAGCGCCGAATTAATCGGCACCGTGCGCGCCGGCACCACCGAACAGCGCGACGCCCTCGCCGCGCACGTCGAACGCATCCTGCACGCCACCGCGGCTGCCTGTGGCGCCACCGCCACCTTCGATTATCGCCCCTGTTACCCCGCGACGGTCAACCACGCCGCTGAGGCCGAAATAGCCCGCGCGGCGCTCCGCAGTGAATTGGGCAGCGAACAATTGATCGATGCCGGCATGCCGCTTATGGCCGCCGAAGATTTCGGTGCATTTCTGCGGGTGAAACCAGGTGCTTTCCTGTTGCTCGGTGCCGGTCGTCCGGGCCAACCGGTCGAGGGCTGCCATAGTCCACGCTTCGATTTCAACGACGAGCTGATTCCGCTCGTCGCACGTTTGTGGGCGCGCATCGCCGGCCTGCGGATGCCGTGACCGTCACTCTTTGGTGACTTGGTTAACGTGCCCCTGGAGGGGATCGTGGATGTCATCCATCACCTCGACGCTCAAATCGGGATGGATGGCGAAACTGTCCGGTGACCAATCGTCGCTGAGCGGACCGCGGATCGCGGCCCCGCGCGCATCAATGTGGATGACGCCATCGGCCGCGGTGAACGCGGTGGCGCGGTACAGGACCTGATCACGGTTGTCGCCGAGTGCCCGCGTGGCGATTTCTGCAGGCCGCCGCCGGGGATCCGTGCCCGTGCTGATGACGATTCGGGTGCGCCAAGCCTGCCCCGGATCGCCGAACCAGGTGACGTCGTAGACGGCCGGCTCGACTGGAGTCGCCGGGCTTGCTCGGCCTGGGCGGCGGTCTCCGCGGACGTCTGGCTCAGGTGGACGAGGCGTGGCGATCGGCGCGGGTTGGCTGGCCGGGCCGCGGCCGGCCAGTGGAATTGATGCGACTGGTACGATTGGCTGTTGCGCCGGTTGTAGGCGAGCCGGCTGGGCTGGTGCGGCGAGATCGGGAGCAAGCGCCAGCCGTTGTCCCGGCGAAGGCGGCTGCCGCCACATCGCCACCGCGCCGCAGCCCAGGGAGATCACTCCCAAGACGACCGCCGCGGTGATGACGATGCTGCGCATGGGCCGTTACAGCATGCTCGCCGCCAACCCGGCCAATTCGCTGCGTTCGCTCTTGGTCAAGGTCATGTGTCCAGCCAAGGGTTGCCCGCGCATGCGTTCGACTACGTAGGTCAGACCATTGGAATTGGCGTCGAGATACGGATTATCGATCTGTTGCGGATCACCCGTCAAAATGACCTTGGTATCGGTGCCCGCGCGGGAAATCACAGTTTTTATTTCATGCGGAGTCAGGTTCTGGGCCTCGTCGACGATCATGAATTGTTTGGTGATCGAGCGCCCGCGGATGTAGGTCAGGGCCTCCATGGTCACCCGTTCATCGGTGATCAGGCGGCGGATAATTTCATCTGGATCACGTTCTTCGGCGCCGAGCAGGAAATGCAGATTATCGAAAATGGGCCCCATCCAGTGCGCCAGTTTTTCGTCCTTGGTGCCGGGTAGATAGCCGATGTCATTGCCCAAAGGCATGATCGGGCGGCTGACCAGTAATTTGCTATAGCGTTCTTCGCCCAGGACTTTCGACAGGCCGATGGCCAGGGCGAGGAGGGTTTTGCCGGTGCCCGCGCGACCGACCAGGGTCACCAGGCGGATATTGTCATTGAGCAATAATTCAAACGCCATGCGCTGTTCGAGCGACCGCGGTCCGACGCCATAGCGGCGGACCGGATCCTCGCCGAGGCGGCGCAGATTGCCGGTGCTGGCGTCATTTATGCACAGCGCGGCGCGCTTTTCGTTGGTCTCATCGCGCAAGAGGACGAACTGGTTGGCGCCCAATTCGATCTCATCGTACGCCGGCAAGGTGGTGATTTCGCTCAGCTCCAGATGCCCGGCTGAAAACGCGGTATCGACCAAGGCCCCGGGCACATCCAGCGTCGTCCAGCCGGTGTACAATTCGTCGAAATTGACCTTCTGATTGCGGAAATCCTCGCTGGGAATGCCCAGTGCGTCCGCTTTGATGCGCGCATTAATGTCCTTGGACACGAAAATGACCTGGCGTCCCTCGCGCTTCAACAAATGCGCACAGCCCAAAATGCGATTATCCGCAACGCCCGGCAGCATGCCGACCAAATCGTCGTAGCGCAGGACCACCTGAATCAGTCCGCCCTGGGCCGTCGGCACCCCTTCGCGCAGGCTGCCTTTGGCGCGCAAACGATCGAGCCCGCGCGCGACCTCACGCGCATTCGCGCCGAGTTCATTGTTGGCACTCTTAAAGCGGTCGAGCTCTTCCAACACGGTCATTGGAATGACCAAGTGATTTTCAGCGAAAACGAAGGTGGCGTTAGGATTATGGAGAAGAACGTTGGTGTCGATGACGTACGTTTTAGCAGTCGCAGGGTCAATCATTGTGCGTCCGGCAGTCCAGGCCACCGGCACGCCGGCAGCCCAGGGTTACATAGAAAGGCTGCGTCCAAGATGGCGCGTTCTGACGATTGTCCATCCCAGCCCGCACCCACCCGTCGCACGCACTCCAGACAGACATCCAGATATCTGGGTAACGCCTGGGTGCGGGGTGATGCGGTTACTGCCGGTTCAGCCGCGGCGTCGAGGTGATGGTCGCTTCTTGCAAGGCCACGATCATCACGTGCGGGGGGTCGCCGCGCAGGGTGTCGGCGACGAATTCTTCGCCGTCGGGACCGCCGCGGCGGACCCACACGCTTTTGCCGCAGCCGACGGTGTAGGTGACTTTGTCGCTAGGAGTGGCGCCAAGGTCGAGGGTGACGGTCTGGCCGCCGCCTTCATTCATCTTGCCAAAGCGGACTTCGATCTTGCCAGTGCCCTGTACTTCGAAGGTGATCGAGGCCACACCCTGGCGGCGGACAAAGGCGATGCCGCTGCGCGGTTGCGACTCGGGCAGAACGATCGCCGGTGGAACCATGATCGCCCGGCCTAGGGGTTCAAAGCCAATCGCATTGAGGGCGGTGATGCGCTGGGCCTCGGCGGCGGGATCGAGTTTTCCCTCGCGTTTCAGCAGGATTTCGTCGATCGCGAAGCTGGCGCCGGTGTCATAGACGATAGTCATCTGATCGCCTGCTTTTTGTTGGCGCAGATCCAGACTGATGACGCCATTATTCAATTCGACCAGGACATGGCCGTCGGCGCGGAATTCGACGTAGAGGTTCTGCACCGTGCGCGGAATGATCTGGACGTCGGTGGGCTTGAGTTCGATATCGCGGGTGCTGGCGGTCATTTTTTGTGCTGACAGATCAAGCAGGATGCGCACGTCACGGATATGGAAAGTGATGGCCCCGCGATTGGCTAGACTTTGAAAAAGAATCGTCACCGATTTGACGTTACCCAGGTCTTTACGGCCGATGGAGCCGCTGGTCCCTTCGGGACTGATCGTGCCGTTGGCGACCGTCCAGGCGCCCTGGCGCAGGGGCAGCGACTGTTCGTCGTCAGCACTAGCGAAGGTCAGATGATCCCGCAGAGGGGCGGATCCTGGGCTCGCGGATTTCCCGTTCTGCAAACGGGCGAGACTTTCCTCTAGTCGGGGCAGGGCTTCGGCGACCAGGGCATCGTTGCGCACACGACGCAGAGCTTCGATGGATTCCGTTGCCGCCTTGATGTCCCCACCGACCAGGGCTTCATCGGCTTTGGCGATCTGGGCCTTGGTCGCAAACGCCCGCTGCAAGGCGATCGACCGTTCGAGGTCGTTGGCCAGGGCGTCACCGAGTTGGGCGCGGGTGCGGTTGAGATGGACCTGGGCGAGTGCGGTGTCGTTGGCTGCGGTCAATAACACGATGGCTAGGCCGGATTCGCGGGGATCGGCTTCTTTGCGCGCGGCGGAGACTTCCATGGCGATGCGGCTAAATTCTTTTATGGGTAGCAGGGTCCAATCCATGCGCGTGGTCGAACCCGTCGCCGACGTGATTTGCAAGCCGCCCGCTTCGATGCCGACCACATCCCAGCCTTGACCATCCTGTGGATTGGTGATGCGCAGAGCGCGGCGTTTTTCGGCGAGAGCCGGTTTCAAGATGTCGACCCGGTTTTGCCACAAATCGATGCGGCGCTGCAAGGCCGGGGTATCCGGACTGCCGGAAGGCAAGGTGCGTAGGGCCTGTTCGGCCTGCACGGGCAGATTGGCGACCAGGTGCTGATTGACCTGCCACGCGACAGGGGCGGCATCCATCGCGCCGGCCGCCGGCGTGGTCTGCGAGGTCGCGCTGCCGGCGGGATTGCTGGGCGGCACTCCCTGCGGCTCGACCTGTGGGGTCACGGGTGCGGGCGCAGTTTCGGCTGGCAACGAACGTTGAATTTCTTGCGCCCATTCGGCGTCGCCGGGCATATTCCAATTCTTGAGCGCATTTTCGAGCTGCGCGCGGGCCTGGCCGGGATTCTTTTTCGCCTCGTCGGCGACCGCAGCGCGACGGCTCTGGTGGCGGGCGTAAATATCAGCGCTCAAGGCCTGACGCCGTTCAACGGGAAGTTGTTCGCACAGATCCAAGGCGGCACGGAAATGTTCTTCGCGCAGGGCATCGGTGATGCGGATGCGGATGCGGGCGAAGTCCTCGTCGCTGATAGTTCTAGGCGCGTCGACGATCGCGGGCTTAGGCTCGGGCTTGGTTTCAGGTATTCCTGTGACCGGGGTCGGATTCGGATCGTCCGCCGGACCACCGCTAGCGGGACCGCCACCCATAAAGCCCGGCATGCGGGGGGTCCTGGTACCGCTGTTGTCACCGCCCTTGGGGCCGGCCGAGACCGGTGGGGCTGGCGTCGGAGTGGGAGCCGGCTTCGGTTGCACCACCGGTGGCATCGAGGCCGCGGTCGGGGTGCTGTTCCGCCGCGGATTGCCGAGCATGAATACAATCACGCCAGCAGCAGCCAGGAGGAGAACGATCAATACCACGAACAGGCCGCCATTGCCGCCCTGCGGACGGCGCGCATACGAACCCGTGCCGCGATTGGCGGGGAATTCCCCGCCTGACGGATTGTGATGACTGGCGGTCGGCCGGCTGAAACCACCGGTTTGTTGCCGGGAGATGTTGCCGGTCTGGGGGCGCTGCACCGCGCCGGTACGAGGAAAGGGCGCCGTGCCGGGCCGGGCCGGGGCGCTACGCCGCACGGTTCCGGTACCGCCATTGTTGCGGTGGGTCTGGGTCAGGCGGAAGGTCTGCACCTTGGCGCCGCCACCAAAGCGGTCGAGCAGATCGATGACCTGTTTCCAGGTTTCGAAGCGTTCATCGCGATTGATCGCGACCAAGCGCGAGATGAACGCATCAAGATCACGGCTCAGATTGGGCTGCGCCGTGCGTGCAGCGCGACAGCCCTGGGCAGACACTTTGTGCAGGGCCTCATGGCAGGTGTAGCCGGTGACCAAGCCTTCGCCGGTGAGCATGCGGAACAACAATGCCCCAAGCATGAACATGTCGGAGCGCACGTCGGAGCGTGCATCTTCCTTCAGGTGTTCGGGTGCGAGATAATATTCCGTGGCAGCACTGGCGCCGCTGAGTTCGCGGGTCAGAAAGAAATGCTGTTTGGGAATTCCAAAATCATCGACCAGGACTTGGCTTTCGGCATTCAACAAAATGACTTCTGGCCGCAGCCAACCGTGGACCACGCCTTGGCGAGAAGCCTCCTCGCACGCCAGGGCAATTTGCTTGGCGACGATAAGAGCGTGCGGTGGTGCCAGTACTCGGCGCCGGGCGAGCACGTGGCTGAGGGATTCGTGGTCACTGGCATCCTGGCTGAGCAGGATCGGAGTTTCCCGGCCCTGATGCAAACTGTGCAAGGACAGAATATTGCCGTGGCGCACCTTCGCTGCCATGCGCACATACTGATCGACCTGACCGGCATAACCGGGCTGACGCATGAGGGCGGAGGTCAACACCGCAGCGCGATACCGGGTGCCAGTGGCGACCTCGCGGACACGGAAGCGGCGGGCTTGCACGGTCTCTTCGAGCAACGCCAGGGATTCATAGCCAGCCAGCTCGAAACCGGAGCCGAGATCGGCAGTACCGTGCGCACCGGAAGAACCATGGCCCAGGGCGCCGCTACCGGTCGCACTCAGCGGTTGCAGGCTGTAGCCGCCGCTGTCATCACGGGACGAGTTTGGTGCCGAGGATAAGGGGGCGTGCGTGGTCTGCCCGGGCGAGGGCGGACCCGATGGAATCGGGATCGGTGGTGGTGCCTGCTGCTGCTGCTGCGGTACGCGAGTCCAGCCGCGATCCAGATCGCTAATCTCCAGCGGCGCGCCACAGGATCCGCAGGTGAATAAGTCACCTGTGCGGGCGTCGGTGATTTCCAGCATGCTCTGGCAACGATGGCAGGTGATTAGCCACGTTTTCGGCGCGCTATGTTTTTCGCTCGGCAGGACCGGCTTGGTGCCGGAGGGACTGCTGCTGACCCGGCTGTGCACGCGTTCCATGACCATAGCCGCGATGGTTTTCATCGTCTCGATCACGCCGACGCCATTGACTGCCACGGCGGTGTGACTTTGCCAACGGCGCGAATTGAGCAGGGGGTCGAGTTGTTCGGGCTTTAGCGCGGATCCGAGATCCTGTTTATTATATTGCAGGACGACCGGCAGATCCTCGGGCAGGCCTAAGTGCCGCCAATTGTCGAACAGATCGTTCATCGAATCGATGTTCTCGTCCAGTGCTTCACGCCGGCTGTCGGCGACGAATACGATCGCGTCGGCGCCTTCCAGGACCAGACGACGGGTTGAGGCATAATAACTTTGCCCAGGCACGGTATAGAATTCAAAGCGCACGGCGTGTCCGTCGACCTGGCCAACGTCCATGGGCAACAAGTCAAAATGCAGGGTGCGTTCGCTGTGCGTGTCGAGGGTGACTAATTCACCGACGGAACGCGACGGCGCCCGTTCGTGCAATTGTTGCAGATTGGTGGTTTTGCCGGACATGCCGGGACCGTAGTAGACGATCTTGCAGGTGATTTCACGGGTGGCGGCATCGACGCGCATAATGGTCCAAAGGCTCAGGTCAGGTCAGGTTGCGCAACAGCGCTCCGACGGGTGATCCAGGGCAGAAACAACAGCAAGACGAAGCCAATCGAGATGGCAGCATCCGCCACATTGAAATTAGGCCACGTGTATGCAATACCCACCATCCTGAGATCGATCCGGATGAAGTCACGAACTCCTTGGAACCCCGTCGAACCGGTGGCAAGTGCAGTCATGACCCGATCATAGCCATTGCCGAGGGCGCCGCCGAGAATCAACCCAAAGGCAAGGTTGGCGGTGTGGCTCTCGCGCCGATACAACCGCCACCAGAGGGTAATCAGAACCGGAATCAGGACCACGGTCAGGCCCAGCACCAAGGTCGGCACGCTGGAGCCCAGGCCCCAGGCCATGCCGCGATTCCAGGCCAATTCACACCACCACGCCAGTTCATCGCCTTCACGGCGCCCGGGGGTGAAGACCATCGCCTTGGTGACCAAATCGGTGGTCAGGATGACCAGGGCCGGTATCCCAAACCAGGCGAGCCAATGGCGGGGCACACCATGCGGTTGCACCAGTGGCGGCGGAGGAGGAGAGGATGGTTGGGGGTGAGTGGGAGCGAGGGAAGTCGGTTCAGGCACCATGGGCGCAGAATACGGCGCGGTAGCGGCGCTGCCACCGTGGGATGGGGCAAGCAGATCGCGTTCAGGGTGGTCCAAGGGCGGTCCGGACTGTAGGAATAGTCTTTGTCACCGGGGTCGTACCGGCCCAAAGACGTCGCGTTCCCGAAAGGGCTAGACCACGCACCCACCGAAAATGCATGTGCCCGCGCACGCCCGGTCATTTGCCCGCTCACGGGGGTAGGCATGGACGACAAAGATGAGGTGGAAGCGGTATTTGTCGGGACGGGACAGGGGATGGATCGGCCATCGTGATAATCTCAGCGGAAACGAGGCGAGGGAGGCGGCGTCCGTATTGTCCTTCACTCTGCCAATGCCAGGACTCTTCGATCATTGTTATCGCCACTGGACTCCCACCCCAGGTTCGTTCACATGCCACCCATGCCCAGTCTCATGCAGAACTACGGTCGCCAGGATATCAGCTTTGTCCGCGGGACCGGCGTGTGGCTGTGGGATGCCAGCGGGCGGCGTTATCTCGATGCCTTTGCCGGCGTTGCCGTCAGTGCGTTGGGCCATGTCCATCCCGCCCTGGTCGCGGCAATTACCCGTCAGATGGCGGCGGTGGTGCATACCTCCAATCACTATCATATTCCCGAGCAAGAGGCCCTCGCCGATGCTCTGGTCGCCAACAGCTTCGCCGATGGCCAGGTGTTGTTCGGCAATAGTGGCGCCGAGGCTAACGAAGCTGCGTATAAAATGTGCCGCCTGTGGGGCAATGTCGCGCACGGCGGGCGCAAGACCCGGATGCTGGCCTTTCAGGGCGGTTTTCACGGGCGTACCCTGGGCGCTTTATCGCTGACCGCTTCACCGGCGTACCGGGAGCCCTTTGCGCCGCTCCCGGCAGCAGAGTTCCTGCCCTTTGGCGATGTCGCCGCCCTGCGCACGGCGATGGGGGACGATGTCGCCGGGGTGTGGATCGAGCCGATTCAGGGCGAAGGCGGCGTCCATGTGCCGCCGCCTGGTTTTCTCGGCGAACTGCGCGCTTTATGTGATAAGCACGCAGCATTGTTGGTGGTCGACGAAGTCCAGACCGGCATCGGCCGCACCGGTCGCATGTGGGCCTATGAACATGACGACATTCTGCCCGACATCATCTGCACCGCCAAAGGCCTGGGCGGGGGGATCCCCATCGGCGCGATCATCGCCCGCGCCCATTGCGCAGCCCTCTTCAAGCCGGGCCTGCATGGCACCACTTTCGGTGGCAACCATCTGGCCTGTGCGGCCGGGCTGGCGGTCCTTCATGAGGTCACCAAGCCGGGATTCTTGGACCACGTCTCCACCATGGGTGAGCATCTCAAACTGGGCTTGGCGCGGATCTTCCCCGATAGCGCGGTGCGCGGTCGCGGCTTGCTGTTGGGGGTGCAACTGCCGGCCGAGCGCCCGGTGGCGGAGGTCGTGAAAGCCGCCCGGGCTCAGGGCTTGATCGTCGGGCCGTCTGGCGCGAACACCCTGCGCTTGGCTCCGCCGCTGATTCTGACCCTGGCCGAGGCCGATCAGATCTTGGCGATGCTCGCAGCCGTCTAAGCCCCAAGTGGGGTGGACATTGACCCGAGTGGGCACGGCCCTATCCTCCGCGCCCCCTTCCGGAGTCAGCATGCCCACGGTCCAGGTCCCTAAAAGCGCCAGCATCCTCATCGGTACGGAGCGTCCCAGCGTCGCTCAGATCCGCGTTCTGCGTCGCGTCGCTGAGCAGGACCTCGACGAACGGCGTAAATTACTGGCCCTGCATCAGGACGGCGGCCTCAAGGAAGATGCCAAGATTCGCGGTGCGATCCTGGCATTTGCTTTGGGTTTGTTCGCCGATGCGGAAGAGTTGCTTGGCGATGCCAAAGAACCCTACCAGCAGGCGATCCTGGGTTTGATCAATCTTGAATTGGGTGATTACGCCGAAGCGGTGAAATCGTTCAAGGCCGCCAAGGGCGTCGCCGGCGCGAATGTCGAATTGGCGCGGGCGCATCTGGAATCGGGCGATGTCGAAGCCGCCGAAAAGGCCCTGGCCGATGTCGGCGAAGGTGCTGACCGCGAATATCTCGCCGGTCGTCTACGCGAAATCGCTAGCGGCACTGAAGCAGCAATCAAATCCTATGAATCCGCCCTCGAAGCCGACAACGCGCATGTCGAAGCTGCGTTCAAGCTCGGCGTGCTGTTGGATCGTATCGGCGACGATGACATGGCTATTGAGGCCTTCCTGATCTGCGCCGATGTCACCCCGCATTATATCCCGGGCGTGATCAATCTCGGTATTCTCTACGACGAACGCGGCGAATCGAATGCCGCCATCGACTGTTTCCGTCAGGTCCTGGCCTATAATCCGCGCAATCGTCGCGCGCAGATGCTGCTGCGCGACAGCAAAGCCTCGCGCACCATGCACTACGACGAGTTCGAAGAGCGTGAGCGCGAGAAGATGGAAAAAATCATGCGCACCAGCGTCAATGATTTCGAGTTGTCGGTACGCTCGCGCAACTGCTTGGCCAAGATGAACATTTTCACCCTCGGCGATCTGCTCTCGATCACCGAAGCGGAAATGCTCTCGTACAAGAACTTCGGCGAAACCTCGCTCAAGGAAGTCAAAGAGATGCTCGCCCTGCGCGGCCTGCGTCTGGGCATGAACCGTGAAGGCGACGACCGCCTGATCTCCAAGGCCGACCAAAAGGTCCTCGGCGAGTCGATCGAAAAGCTCGAACTCGCGGCCAAGGCCGGCGCTGTCCTGGAATCGCTGGGCGTTACCCGTATCGGCGATCTGGTCCAGTACACCGACCTCGACCTCTACAAGGTTTCCAACTCGGGCCAGAGCGTGGTCCAGGAACTGGCCACTGCGCTGGGCGCGTTTGGCGTTACCATGCGCAAGCCGGAAGTAAAAGGCTGAACGAAGCGCTCGAAATCGGTGAGCGCACTGCGCTGACCCCGAACTGACTTCCCACGCCGGCGCTGTTTTCAGCGCCGGCGTAGTCGTTGGTGCCAACCTCCATGGGACACTTGCACCGCTTTTCGGACGCGTGGGAGTCGGTTCCCGTAAGAAACACCTCTGGCGGACCGCGACCGACTCTTGGCGTCGTGTTCCGCCCGCATATGTTTGCTGAGACAGCACTTCCATGCACGCCGTCTACGAACTCAATATCCGCACCTGGCGAAACGAACACGCGCGTGAGCTGCGGCGGGCAGTGACCCTCGACGATGTCGACCATGTCCTGCTCGACCGCTTGGTCGAGGATGGCTTTACCTGGCTCTACATCTTCGGCATCTGGCCGACCGGGCCTCTGGCGCGGCAGGTATCGCAGCAGGATGAACATTTGCGCCAGTATCTCGGTCGCGTGCTCGATGACTATTCGACCGAAGACATCACCGGCTCGATTTTTTCCCCGTGCGGGTACACCGTCGCTGAGGACCTCGGCGGCGATGCGGCCTTGGGCCGGCTGCGTGAACGGGCCCGGGCCAGCGGCTTGTCCCTGATGCTCGATTTCGTGCCCAACCAAGTCGGGCTCGATCATCCGTGGATCACCACCCATCCTGAGCGTTTCGTGCGCGGCTCATTGGTCGATCTGGCAGCGCATCCGCAGGCCTATGTCCAATTGGGCGAGCATGTTTTCGCCCATGGTCGCGATCCCTTCTTCCCGCCGTGGCGGTCCACCGTCCAGCTCGACTACAGCAATCCAGAGGTGCCCGAGCGAATAATCCGTGAGGCCTGCTCCGTCGCTGCACGCTGTGATGGTCTGCGCTGCGATGTCGCCATGCTCTTATTGCCGGATGTGTTCTCGCATACCTGGCAACGGCCGATGCGGCCCTTTTGGCGACACTGCCTGGACCAGGTCCGGGCCGAACACCCAGGCACCCTGTTCATGGCCGAGGTATATTGGAATCGCGAATGGGAACTCCAACAGCAGGGCTTCGATTTCACCTACGATAAAATGCTCTACGACCGTCTGCGCGATGGCGAGGCTGGCGCGGTGCGCGCGCACCTGCGTGCCGCCAGCGATTATCAGAGTCATTGCGTGCGCTTTCTCGAAAACCACGAGGAAGCCCGCGCTGCCACCGCATTTCCCGACCCTGCCCATCACCGCGCCGCCCTGCTCTTGACCGGCTTGGTGCCGGGCATGTTGCTGTGCCATTACGGCCAAGAGGAAGGTCGCGGTATCCACAGTTCGCTGCATAGCGCCCGCCGTCCGCGTGAGCCGGGATCGCCTGAACATCGCGCCGCCTATCAGGAATTGATGCACCTGCTCTCGGAGCCTGCGCGTAAAGATGGGCGGTGGCAACTCCTTGAGAATCGCGGCGATCACTCCTGCATCGGCATGCTCTGGCAATTGCCGCAACACCACAGCCTGTTGGTGACCGTCAATTGTTCTCCGCACGAAGTCCACGGCGTCGTCGAGGCCGGCCCTTTGGCTGCTCACGACCAGCACTTCTTCGATCGTACCAATGGCGCCAAGCCGATGATCCGTACCGCGCAACGCCTCCTCCACGAAGGGCTGCCGCAGCAATTGCCAGCGTGGGGTGTGCAGGTGTGGCGGATATTGGCGCAGAAATAAGTGCGGCTGGCTGCCATAAAGGCATTTTGCGTATGAATGCTATTTCATCGCAGATTGAGTCAGTGATTGGGTCCGCTCCGAGAGATCTCGTCGAGCTATACGCGACAGATAATTTGCCCTCGTTTCCCGAGGGGCGGATCAATATACTGCCATTTCAAACGGCCCGGAGCGTTACCAGTCACATGCAAGTAATGTCGGTAGTGGCAACACTTGGTCTATGGATTCTCGATAACGCCGAGGATTCAAATCCGTATTGCCTCATTACCAAGGGTCCATTTCAGGGCTTCGTCGTACATTTCTCGCATGATCCGGAGCCAGTTATCGCTTTTGATAGCCTTGTTCGATTCATTGCAGAGACACGAAGGATTGGCGAGGCTGGCGGCAATATCGATAACCTTGAGAAGGGCATCGATCACCGAAGAGACATCAGCGATATCGCAGAGCTGCTTGTCGAGCAGAATACTGAAGATGCTATTTTTCTCCTATGTCTTTATATGACTGGTAGGCCAATAATTTCAACCGTTGCACAAGAATCCATTGCCGCTTGTGAAGATTTTTACGCCGGAGAGGCGCTTGCGCATTGGCTCAACGTCGAGGGGATGATCAAGGATCTGCCAATTGCCGAAAAGCTGGCATCAAACAATAATCCTCAGGTTAGTGCCCCCGGGAAGGCGGCAGCTATATCAATTATAAAGCGAAGCAACCAGCGCAACAATTCTAATAAGATGCCCTGATGCGCGCCTATTATTTTTGACGATCGGTCCAACTTTCAGGTCAGTTAACTATGGCGGAACAGTGGTCTGTCTTCGTGCTAAGCTCCACAAATGCATCAGGGTGATGCTCACTGCCCTGAATCCCAGACGTGCTTCGTTCAGACGCGTTCATGTTGAACAGGAGTGAGCCCGCTCTCCGTACCGCCGACTTCCCTACCACGCCTAGCACGTAGCCCAGACCACGCCGGGTGTGCAATAAAGCCGGACTGCCTTCCAGATCCAATTTTCGCCGCAGACGGGCGACGGCGGCTTCGACGGCGTTGGGCGAGACATCCTGTTCAAAATCGTACAGGTGTTCACCGATCTCTTGGCGGGTGACCACACGTCCGGCTTGTACGGCCAAAAGATGCAGTAAAGCTCATTCGCGCGGCGCGAGATCCAGCTCTGTGCCTCCGCGCCAAGTGCGGCGCGCGGTGGTGTCAACGCGCAGGTCGGCAATTTCGAGGATCGGATCGTGCTGATGCTGTCCGCGGCGGACCAGGGCGCGCACCCGCACCAATAATTCCGGTACCGCAAACGGCTTGGTCAGATAATCATCGGCGCCAGCATCTAGGCCGATGACTCAGTCGTTGACCGTGTCGCGGGCGGTCAGCAGGAGCACCGGTACGGTACTGCCCTAGGCGCGCAGGCGGCGCAGAATTTCTAAGCCGTCGATTCCCGGTAGCATGACATCGAGGAGGATCGCCGCGTAAGAATTGGTGGTCGCGTACCACACGGTTTGCACGCCGTCGCTGCTGGCGTCGACGGCGTAGCCGCATTCGCACAGGCCGCGGACCAGGGCCTCGCGCAGGACAGGGAAATCTTAAACAAAAAGACGCAAGCGACCATGGTCGCGGACGCAAGCGGGCTGGCAACGTGCGGTGCGTACTCTGTGGTCAGCCTCCGGCCAGGGATGGCCGTGGCCCTGGCTGTAGCAAGAAGGGAGGCCCTCTTGCGACCCAGGTGGCACTGCCACCATGGCCGCGCAGGAAATCCGCATGTCATCATTGTCTATTCTCGTTACCGGTGCCGCCGGCCTAATCGGCAGTGTCGCCACCGCGTATTTGCGTGCGCAGGGGCATTCGGTCCGCGCGGTCGATCTCCATCCAGGAAAAGGCCCAGCGGTGGAAATCGCGGATCTGCTTCTGCGCGAATCTGCCTATCGCGTCACTGAAGCCGTCGATGCGGTCGTGCATCTGGCGAATTGGCCCAACGTGCATCTGTCTGCACCGAGTCAGGTATTCATCGAGAATGCGACGATGACTCAGTATCTGTTTCAAGCCATCATCGAACGCGGCATCAAAAAATTGGTCTACGCCAGCAGTATCCAAGCCATGAGCGGCCACCGCCAATCGGATGACGGTGGGCCCTCAGGGCTGCCTTACCTCCCCCTCGATGGCGATATTCCTGCCAACCCGTCGAATGCCTATGGGGTCAGCAAGGCAGCTGGTGAAATTCAAACCAAATGGTTGGCGCAAAGCCATGGTGTGGCGGCGGTGGCGTTGCGCCTGCCCGCAGTCATGCGGGGGAGTTTCCATGAATTGCGGAAACGTTACGGGCCGCGCTGGATGAAAAGTAGTTTAGATGAGGCCTTCACCGCTATGCATGTCTGCGATGCGGCGCGCCTCATTGAGGGGATCCTGACCCATCACCACAGCGGATACCGCTGTGTGCAGGGCGGCTCGCACGAACACAGCCTTGATCGGCCCATCGCTGATATCGTGGCTGAGTATTATGCCGATGTGCCTTTGCGTCACCCGAACCAACCGCTGACGGCATTATGCGATATTGGGGTCCTCCAGCGCGACTTCGGCTTTGTCCCCCAGGAAAGCCTGTGGAGCACAGGTGAATCCGCCGCGACCTCCGCGCAAAAATAAACTGTGAATCTGCATAGGGGTCGGGAACCTGAGGGCATGGCCACCCCGCTCCCTGCGATCCAGCGCCAGTTCCTGGCCCATCAACATCGCTTGATGGCGTATGTATTGGGGCTGCTGCGCGATCCCAACGAAGCCGAAGATTGTTTCCAGGATGTGGCTCTGGTGATCCTGAATCACACTACAGGGCCCGATGATCCCGAGGCCTTCGGTGCCTAGGCGCGCGGGATCGCGCGCAATCATGCCCTGAAAGTGTGGCGGTCGCGGCGGCGCTCGCGGGACTTATGTCAAAGAAGTGCGCCTGACCAGCCTCGGCCAAAAGAACGCCGCCGCGTACCCGGAAGATGATCTGGTGTATCTCTATCAGAGCGACGGAGCGGGGCAGCGGGCGATTTTTCGCCAGGTGAAATAATTCCTGCGGGCCAGATCAACGTCCACGTTTGCGCAGTTGCCGCAGGGCCTCATGCAGCCCGGCCGCGGATTCGGGTGCCGCCGGGGGCGTGACTGCTGAGGTCGGGGTCTGGGCGCCGGTGGTATCTGGAATGGCCGCTGGAATCGCTGGCTTCACGTCAGTCGCTGGCGCAGCGGGTTTGCCCGTCCGCCGTGCACGTCCCAAGCGCAGCCGGCGCACGGCAATTTCCGCGACCAACAGCACCGCGGCGGCAATCACCAGCCACGGGGCCAGACTCCACTCCAGGCCCAGGCTGGGGGGATTGGCATAACTGGCGAGCAGATCCTGACGCACGCGGCCGCCGGTGCTGCGGGCCAAACCCGAAAGAACATCGACACCGCGATCGCGGTCAAAGCGCGGTTCCGCTTCGGCGCTGTAGGGCAGACACAGCGCCGGGCCCAGCAGGGCGGTGCCTGCAAGATCAGCGGCGGGAATAACTGCGCGATCGTCACTGAGGCGGTAGCGGGCTTCCCACACGCCGTCTTCGACCGGCTGCAATACCGGCGGGGCAGTGACCCCGGTGCCGCCAGCGGTGACCAGGGCGAGAACGGGCGGCGTGGCCGGCCATTCCGGGCGCCGCGTGGGATCCAATTCCACACGAAGAATAGCATCGCGTCCATGCAGGGTCGCGGTGAGGCGGCCCAGCGCCGCTTGGTCACCGCCGCCCGCGGTCCAGCGCACCAGGCTTGCCAACAGCGGTGCATAGCCCGGCCAGGTCAATAATTCCTCGGTCGCTCCGGCATCGGTGGCGAATGGCATGGCCACGCTGCGCCCGGTACCGATGCGCCACGCCGCTATCGCTGGCGCGGTAGGATCACCTTCGGCTTGCGCCAATAATTGCGCACGGTCACGCAGATAGGTGAGATTATAGCCAGGAACCTGCGGCCACGGCTGATCGAGCCCGGCGACGCGGCCGAGCAGGAGATCGAGATCGGCGCGCGGCGCGAGGGGGGCCGGTTGATCGACCCAGGCACTGCGCGCCACCAGTACGGTTTCTTGCGCAAACAAGCGGGGAATATCCTCGGCGGCTTCAGCGAACGTGCAGCGTCCGCCGCCGCGCCGGGCGACATCGATCAGCAGCTGGGCATCGCTGTCGCGTTCACTGCCCAGGCCGATGCAGGACACGGTGACTCCGGCTTTGCCGAGCTGGTCGAGCAGCCGTTGATAATCACCGGGTTCTTCGGCGTCGGCTGCGTCCGCGAATAAAATAATGTGGCGGGTGCCACTGGTGGAAGCGAGCTGCGCTTGGGCGCAGGCGGCCAAAGCCTCGTAGACAAAAATGCCGCCCCCGCCGGGCTGCATACCGATGATTTGGCGAGTCAAAGCGGCGCGATCCGCCACCGGCTGCATCGGGACCACGGTGGTGGGCGCGGAATCGACCGCAAAGACAGCGACCTGATCGCGACCGCCGAGCAATTCGACCACCGCGGCGGCACCTTCGGCAGCGATTTCGAGCTTGGTCCGACCATCGGCCACGGTGGCCATCATCGAGCCCGAAACATCAATGGCGATGGCGATGCTGCATGCCAATTTGCGATGTTCGTCGCGCAATTCCAAGGTCACGGGCAGAATATCTTCAATTGGACTGCGCCGATATCCGCCCGCGCCGAAACTGCGGCGACCACCCGTCATCAGCAGGCCGCCACCGAGATGTTCAGTCCATTGCGCCAGCGCGGTCAATCCGCTCGCGGTCAGCGTATCAGCTGGAACATCGTCCAGCACCACCGCGCTGACGCCGATGAGATCGCCCAGCGTGACAGGACCGGCAGCGCGCACCGTGGTCAGCATGCCTGCGGCAGATATCGCGTTGGCCACATTCCCCGGTTTGCCATCACCGCCGATGACCAAGACGCGTTCACCGCCCGCGATGCGGATCGCAGCGCGGGCGTGATTATTCGCCGGCTGGCGATCATCATCCGTGACCACGGCACTGGCCAGGGCCGCTTCGACTTGGCTCAATGCAGCGTCGACCGCAATGGCTGGCAGCATTGTACTGAGCTGGGGGCGCAACGCCGTTAGGGCAGCTGCACGCAGGGTCGGATCAGCCAAAGCCTGTAATTGGCTCTGCACGGCGGGATCGTCGAGCAGCGCGGTTAATTGTTCGCTAGAAATCGCGGCGCCGGCGAGGCCACTGCGCAGAGCGGTGCGCAAACGTTCGGGATCGATGCGCGCAGGACGGGCAAAGCCGACCGCGCCTTCAAGCTCGATAGTATAATTGGCCAATCCAGCCTGATCAGGCCGATCAGCAAACGGAATAATTGCTGGCTGCATCGACTTTAAGCTGACTTGACCTTCGGCGACTAGGCGTTCGCCGCGGCGCACGCGCCAGCGGCGACTTTCATGGGCATCGGAAATAATTCGCACCGCGCCGATGAAACTTTCGCCCAGGCGTAAGGTACCCGGCACTTCGACCTCCAGAATCGCGGCATCTGGGGCGGGTGGGCGCACCACGGGCAGGACATCTGTCGGAATACCTGCGGCCGCCAGACGTGCGGTCGCGCGCGCCAAGGGCAAGCCAGTGATTTCGCCATCGCTGTGCACGAAAATGCGCGCGCTGCGTCCGGGTGCGATCAGGGCCAGCGCGGTTTCTAGGGCGTCGCCCAGCGAACTGCCGTCCGCGTCGACGACCGTATCGGCCAAACGTGGCCGCGCCGTGGCCTGCGGGCCTTGGGCAATTAATGGCCGGTCACCAAAGGCAATCACCGCTAAGCGATCGCCGCGTCCGCGCTGATCCGCGACCAAACGCACCATTTCTGCCTGCCGCTGTTGTTCGGCGTCTGGCATCGACGCCGACCGATCAAGCACCAGTACCACATCGCTGCCACCCTGGCCAGCGACCACGCTGGGGCCGCTGGCCGCTGCGACCAACAACAACACTACGATCGCACGCAACCAACGGCCATGGCCGTGACGATACCAGCGCACCCACGCAAACACCGCGGGTACCAACAGGATCCAGGCCCAAGGGAGTGCAAACATTAGCGAGGCTCCTCACGAGAGAATGCGGTCCATGCGCCCAGGGCGCAGCCGGCAATCAGCAAGAGTGGCAGTAATAATGCCACAGGTGAGCGTTGCCGTTCGCGTTCGCCGAGGCCGGACGTAGGCGGCGCACGATCCAGGCGGGTTGCATTTTTGAGATCCGCCAAACGCGCATCCAACGGATGGGCGGCAAGCGTGAGCCACGGCGTGGCGGATGTCGGCGTGACTGATTCCTGCTCCGGCAAATCGACGCGATACATCCCGCTGCGCAGGAGACCCGGATGCACGATGCGCCCTTGGGCATCGGCGCGCAATTCGACGGCTTCGCCGCTGGGATCGGTGAGCACTGCGCGTAGCAAACCGGGCGGCAAGACGAATTGCACCGTCTGTCCGCACGGCACATTCGGATCCGCGATACCGGGCAAGGCCTCGGCGCGGGCGGCGACCACATTGGCCCAAAATACCGGCCACCACGGATTTTGGAGCAGCGTCGAATGATCTAGGTCGCACCACAGCGTATAGGCGCGATCCCGACCGCTATCCTGCCGCGTCAGCAAGACGGTTTCCCCCGCGAGCAACAATACTTCACCGGTATCGTGTGCATTCGCCCGATCCGCGTTGGTGGCGCCGCCGCTCCATAAAATGCCGCTGGCATCGCAATCGCTGAGCACGGCTTCGCCGCGCCGGGCCAGAAAAGGCCCCAAGACTGGGGCGGCCTGCCCCGCACGGATGCGCACGCTCCACTGGCCAGCCTGGGCGTGCGGATCGGCGCCAATAATCAGCTGGGTGGCAGTGGTGTCGCTGGATACCGCGCCGCCACTGGCCTGCAAAGCGCGGGTGATGGCCGCGCGAGAAATCTCGTTCAATTCCTCGGCATGCCAGGATACCAAACGGGCATGGGGTCGCAGCAGGTCGACGCGATCATCCAGCGCATAGGGATCTGCGCCGAGCAATTCCGCAGTCAGGGTGGTATTCTGCCAGGCCGGCGGCACCGGAATGGTGATCACCTGCGGTTGGCCAGCGGTCAATGTCACCTCCTGACGGAGATATTCGCGGGTCGCATCGCGCAGGACTAAAACACGAGTGGCATCCGCGCCCTGGCCCAGGAATTGCACGGCAATGCGTTCATTTCCGCCGTCGCGCAGCCAGCGCACCGAGGCCAGGCCGACCGTGGGCCGTTCCTCGCCGTAAGCCTGGATGCCAACGTTGGGCGGCAGTCCAGCAGGTTCGCGATCACTGATCACCGTGGTGGTGCCACCCGCGGCCAAGGCCACCGCCAGGGCGAGCCCCGAATCGAGTTCGTGCCATGGTTGATCCGCCTGCCAAGCTGCCAGCGCAGTTTGTGCCTGGGCCAGCGTTGCCGCCGGACCGCACAATAATTGCGGGGGTTCGCCGGAAGCGATCAGGGTCCAGCGATCACCGTTCTTCGCGGTTTTCCATTGGCTGTGCAAATCCTGTCGGGCACGTTCAATACTGCTGAGGCCGTCAGTGCCCTGCGCAGTCAGCGTCGCCCGCCGGTCGAGCAAATAAACGTGATGGATGCCTTGCTGGTGTTCAGCGATATGCGGATCACTGAGAAACCAGGTCGCGGCCAGGATGGCGAGAATCTCCAACAGTAAACTCCGCCGCCGGCGCAGATGTTCGCGGCGTCGCCCAGCCGCCGGGGCCAGGGTTGGCGCACCATAGAGAAATAATCCGGTCACGACCAAGGGCTTGAAGCGCCGCCGATACAAATGAATAGCAAGCACTGCCGGAATGGCGCCGAGCAGCAATAATCCCCAAGGATTGCCAAAGATCATACCCGACTCTCCACCAAGCCGACCTGTAACAGGGTGCGCAATTGTGCAGTCAGATCATCTTCCGCAGAGAGCAGAACCAGGCCGCAACCGCGACCATGTAAAGCGCCCTGCCAACCGGCCTGATGGCGGTGCAGGCGTTCGTGATACGCGGCAATTGATTCGGCATCCAGAATCGCATCGCGTGCGCCTGCCTCGGCATCGGCGAGCAGGACTGCGCCTGCGGCAGGCGGATCCCGCTCGGCCGCCACCAGCACGTGCACGGCGCTGATGCGGCCCGCGCCGCGGCCGAGGCGATCAATAACCGCGCGTCCACCCGCGGGGCACATGCCGTCGGTCAACAGAATGCGATCCGCACCCGGCGCCAAGGCGGCAATGCTGACCTCGGGCCCGGCACTGCCGCTGGCGGTCAGACGCCGCAATTCAGCGCGCCAATCGCTAAGGCGACGTGGGGTTGCCCCCAGGGCCCAGACCCGGGGCCGGCCGCCATCTTGTTCGGCCATCGTCGCCAGCACCGCGGCTAAGCCGGTCAGCGCGCGGAAGCGACCCGCATGCGCATCCACGCTGAGGCTGGCATCGATCAGGATTTCCAATACCGGACTGACTTCCACGCGATGGCGGCGCAACACTAATTGATCGCTGCGCGCATACACGCCCCAGTCCAGGTGACGTAAATCATCACCCGGCACATACGCGCGATGGTCGTGAAATTCCAAACTGGCCCCAGGTCCCGCGCCCAGGCGTTGCCCGCCGCCATGACGACGGCGCCGCGGATCCAGGCTCAAGCGCAGCCGTTTGGCAGCCGCAGCCACCGCAGCTTCATCCCAGGCGGGCATTAGCGAATTCCCGGATGGTCAGGGGTGAGATGCAGAGTGGGCTCGCGGCGCGGGCGGCATTGCCAGAGGGCGTAAATGAGCGAGAGAAGGGAGGGAATCGCTATTACGCTGGCGATGTTCATGGAAATGCTGGTATTGAAATCGAATATGAATCCAAGGGCAGTAGAAATGCCGGTAAACAAATTCATCCCACCGACCAAAGAAAAAAGAACGAAGCAAAAAACAAATATAATGGGAATCATGATGATGAGACTACGCTGAAATAAAACCGAGTGGTGTTTGCGAACATTACGCGCGATCACATCAGCGAGGACAACGATAATGAGTAATACCCTGAAGTACTCGCTACTTTCTAAGCGATTCCCTGATAGCGCGTCCGCGGTGGCAATAACGGTGAAAGTGATCAGCGTAGCACGCCAGCCCCGTTTCGCACCAGGTCCTAACACTAATCGGCAACACGTTGGCCAAATACATGGTACCTGTAAGCTGTGTCCTTGCTGGGCGGTGAGGCCATCTGGCTCCGAAGTGGCTCTCCACGCCAACAGAGTAGCGAGGAGACATGTCATCCCAGCTGATACTGGCGTGGGGAAATATCCAAGCAGGCCGCCTATCACCATTCCTATGGTTGCCCCCATTGCGATGGCGCGCGACCCGCTGCTGCGGTCTTTAGAGGCATGGGTGAACTCTTCGGCTGCGCGCGTAAAAATGTAAAGAGCGGCGATGATCATGATCGCCCGACCAACCCAGATTCCACTATCATGCAAAGGCTCACCGCGGCCGAGCCAAGAAAACCAGTTACCGCATCCCATCAGCCATAATAGTAATAAAATCGCAGCATTGCCCTGCACTTTCTTGGCTTTCTCCTTTTTCCTGCTGGCACCGGCGGAAACCGCTAGTGCAAGACTGACGAAAAAAAACAGATGCAGATCAAGAATGGCGGCGAAAAGAAAATCTATACCGACGCCGCTGCCCAACCATAACAGATAACAGAAGGGCGCAAAAAACGAGCTGATCAGCATGGCCTGCATGGCCCCGGCCGCAGCAAAACCGCCGGAGATGCCGAAGCCGCTCAGGCTGGTGAGGCGGAATAAGTCCCAGGTTTCTTCACGTCGCTCTTCGACTAAGCCGTGATTGACCGTGGCCGGGATGATGAACACCAGAAAGCACGACCAGGCCGCCAGCAACGTGTACAAACCCACGCGTGCTGCCAAAGGGTGTGCTTGGGCGGGGTCCAAGACCATCGCGCAGCCGCAGGCCAATAGCAGCGGCAATCCCCACGCCGTCAGGGTCAGCAGCGAGCCGCGCAGGGTGCGTCGAATCTCGCGCTGCGCCAAGCCGATGGCATCGCGCAGCGGCGCTGGCAAGCGATCGGCCCATTCGTCGACGGTGAACACGGCGGCCGCATTCACAGCTCAGCCTCCTCGCGGATTATGGTCGCCATCCCGCGCCAGAATGCGGGTGGTGGTGATGCGCAGGCGCAGGCCTTGGATCAACAGCGTCACCTGGGCCAGCAGGCCGACCCCACAAAAAATCGCGAAGGATACTGGGGTCGCGGCAACACCTTGGCTGTTGTAGGAAAATCCTGAACCGACCTGCATGAAGGTGGTCACCGGTGAGAGATAGACCAAATAGGTGTCTTCGATCTCATTGCCGAATAACAGCAGCGTGGTCAAGACTGGCAGCAAACAAAATACCGCCGTGACCAACAAGGTGGCGCCGCGACGGAGGACGGCGGTGTCAAACCAACGTTTCAGGATACCCCGGGCGAGGGTATCACTGAGCAGAAGAATGATCCCGCCCCAGGCGACCACGGCCGCGATGACGGCAAAGAATTGAGTGACTTCCCTGGCGAAGTATTCATCCGGGCTGGTGTGGAATAGATTGACGATCCCGACTACCGCTACGGTCAGCCAGGTCATCGCCAAATAACACAAACGTCCGCGCGCAGCACCGGGGCCGAGACACCACGTCAGCCACGCGCGCCAGCGCGGCGGGTCCGTGATGGCGCGGGCTTGCCGGGGCGAAAGTTCATAATCTTCGCTGACACTGAAGAATCCGAGCACCAGTGCCCACACGGCCAGAAAGACGTCGACGAGGATGATAATGGCGGCGCCCCCTCGCCACGCTAGGTCACTGAAAACAAGGACGCCGACTGGCCACGCCAAGATATTCAGCCACAACACCCACCACAAGAACCGTGGCCCAAACGAGCGATCGCGCGCGCGATGGCTGAGCAGAGTCCCCGCCAGAACCAAAAGAACGGCGACTCCTGCCCCCCATAGATTACTTAAAGGCCCGATCACCAGCCATTTTTCATGGCCCATACCGCCGATCTCATCAATGAAACTGCCAATCTCCTCGAGATTGAACCACAGACCAAACAAGCCAAACCATTGAAAAATGAGATACAGCCCCAGCAAGGCGCCCAAGGTCGCGCGCACTGCCTTGTGATTGGAGAGCGAGGCCGTGAATACGGCCAAACAGCATAGGGCAAAACTGCCCAGCGGCACGATGCACAAGACGAATAGAATGACGCCCAAATCCAAGCCGCGCAGCAGATAGGCCATGACCATAAATGGCGCCAGGGCAGCGGTGTAAAGCAGGCCCTGGACCACCGACGCCCACAATAATCCCAGCACCACGGAAATGGGGCGCATGCCGGTCAATTCGACCAGATCCCAGGTGTCGTCATTGCGTTCGGTGGCGATGGATCGGAAACATGCGATGGGTTGCGCTACCCCTAAGGCAAAAGTCCAGGCACAGGCGATCACCCCGAAAAATCCGGGGCCGAAATCAGAATTGGTGCGGTTGCTGTTCATCGCTGCGACGATCATCGCCGCAATGGTCGCCCCGCTGAGCAGCAGCACGAAAATGCTGATAAAGGTGCGCGAGCGTAATTCCTGGCGCACCACCCGTACCAGCAGGGGATTGGCGCGATCGGCATTCCAGGTCCGGTGCGGGATCGGCGCAGGTGCCAGCCCCGGGACAGTTGGGATCATGCTCATTGGACCTTGCCTTCGGTGATGTGCATGAACAGGTCTTCAAGATTTTCGGCGCGGCCGGCGCAGTGGTAAATGGGCAGGCCATCCTGGATCAGGCGCTTGAGCAAGGCTGCCTGCGCCACATTGCCGCCTGCGAGCACGGCGGTGGCGTTGCTGCCGCTGACCGTGACCTGAGTTAATTCGCCTTGTTCGCTCAACCGTTCGGCCAGGCGCTCGACGGCTTCGGTCAGGCGCAGTTCGATCACCCACTGCGCGGCGGCACCTTGTTGGGCCTCGCGGGAGGCGAGCGCCTTGGCGGTGATGTCGGCGACTGCGCCGGCGGCGACCATGCGGCCCTGTTCGATGATGGCGACGCCATCGCAGAGTTCTTCGAGTTCCGCGAGAATATGACTGCTGATGAAAATCGCTTTGCCCTGCCCCGCCAGGAGGCGCAGCAATTCGCGGAATTCGATACGAGCGCGAGGATCCAGCCCGGCCGAGGGTTCATCCAGGATCAGCAGCTTGGGATCATGAATCAGACAACGGCCCAGGCATAGGCGCTGCTTCATGCCTTTCGACAAGGTGGTAATCAATTTTTCGCGCAGCTCGCCCAATTGGCAAAACTCGACCACATCGGCAACTGCGCGGGTACGGGCTGGTCCGTGCAGGCGATAAGCGCGGGCAAAGAAATCGAGATATTCCCACACCGTCATATTGGGATAGGTGCCATAGCTATCCGGCATATAGCCGATCAAGCGGCGGACCTCCTCCGCATCATCGACGGTGGACAGCCCCGACACGGTGCAGTCCCCGGCCGAGGGAATATCCAAGGTCGCGAGAATGCGCATGGTGGTCGACTTGCCGGCGCCATTGGGGCCGATGAAACCGAATATCTCACCCGCATTGAAGGAAAAGTTAATATTATCAACGGCGGTAAAGGAGCCAAAACGGCGGGTCAGGCCCGTCACCCGGACCATCGGCGAGGCAGTGGTGCTCATGGGCTGGCTCCCGTCACGGGCGTAGGTGTCGCAGGGTTCGCAGAGCTCGTGGGTGTGGTGGGCGTCGCCACTGCAAAGCGGCCCACCACCAAACAGGTGGGCGGAACGGCGTCGGTGCCGGTCGGGCCAGGAATAGCCAGGATCGGCGCGGCGGCGCGGGCTTCGTACCACCAGCCGGTCTTCAGTTCGTTGACGCAGCGAATCGCGGCGCTGCCGAATGGAGTGCGGGTACTGGTTAAATCTTCGCGAAAGACCTGGGCATCTACGGCAGTCATGCTGCCGCTTTCGCCCTGGCCTAGGGTATCGAGATACCAGCTGCGCCCATCGGGGGCATGCACGGTAAGTTCGCTCATGGTGGTGCCGAGACCATTCACCACCGCTAATTGTTCACCAGCGGCGGTAATATCCAGGCGCTGCCGAGCCGGGCTGACCTGGCGGTAGCGGATGGTGCTATTCATGCGCGCCGTGCCCCAGGTGCCGGTGGCGGCTTGGCGATCGCCCCACTCCAGGCTGTAGCGGTAGGCACTGTTTTGCCGCCCATAGCGACGCCAGTTGTTCTCTTCGGGGGTCAGCCGCACGGCTTCGACTTCCGGATCTAGATCCAGGCTGCTTAAACTGAAAGCGCTAAAATAGGTGCCGAAAGTCCAGGCAACTGCTTGATTAGTGTTTTGATCGAGAATGACCAATTGCTGCACGCCGCGCCGCAGGCTCAACCCATGCAGGGCGATGTCGGTGATTAACAAAATCACGCAGGTCGCCAGACTGAGAATCGGGGTGGTGAATAAAAATAAATGCCGGGCGTTGCGTTTGCGCACCCAATACAGATTGATCGGACCCACGATCAGGGCGAATAGCAGTGCCACCACCATGAAACCCGTCACCGGCACGCGATCGGTGTCCGGCAGATCCAAACCAACGCCCGGAGCGCCAGCATCGCCGCTGCGTGTGCGCACCGTGTCAGCGAAGGTGCTGTCGCTGCTCGGCGTGCTGACCACCTGGACGTTCGCGCCGTGCTGGCGCCAGGTCTGGGCACCGTTGCCGTCGGTGATCACCAATAATCCACCGGCGGTGCTCCATGTCAGTATTGCTTCGCGCTGGGCGGAGGTCAGATCACGGTCGGCGTCGCCTGCAAGCACGATGGTGGCTTGGGTCGGATAGCCTTGCCAGCGGTCAGGCAGATCGGCGGGGTCGAAACGGGCGGGCGGTTGCTTAGACGCAGAAAATCCAGTTGTGCTTAGGCCCAGGGAATCGGAAAATTCCTGCCAAGGTTCCATGGGCAGCGCCGTTTCCGATCCGACTAAGAAAAGAAATTGACCAGCGCCAGTGCGGACCGTGGGGATATGCTCGCGGTCACTGCGTCCATCGCTGGTCAGCCACGATAATTGCCCCATCGCGTAGCCGTTTCCGTTCGCCGGCAACAGCAGGGTAAAACGTCGCCGTTCCCCGGCAGTCATGGCGATGCTGGTGCTCGCGCTATTTTCATCGTGGGTGCAGGTAAAAGTAATTTTCCGTTCTAAGGGCGATTCGACGGTGATCACCACCGGCACGTACCCATTGCCATTCATCCACGGAATCGACGCGCTGATGCGGGGATCGCCGGGCTCGCTCGCAGCGAGGGCGCTGACGAGCACAAACAAGGCGCACAAACGGCTCATTGCGCTAACTCAGGGACGGCGGCGACACAGGCAGCAACGACATCCAGGCTAGAAATACCAGACAATCCGGCTTCATAGGAAAGGACCAGGCGGTGCGCCATCACCGCGCCAGCCAAGGCGCGGACGTCGGCAAAACCGACCGCAGGGCGTCCGGCCAGGAATGCCGCAGCGCGGCCGCAGGTGGCCAGGGCGATCGCGGCGCGCGGGCCACAGCCCCAGCGCACTTGATTGCGCACGACCTCTAAAGCCTGTGGTTGGTCCGGTCGCGTCGAATCCACTAGGCGGGCGATATACTGCGCCACCGCGGTGGGCAAGGCGATACGGCGCACGGCCTGCAATAATTCGCGCAATTGCGCGGCGGTGCAGACAGCGGCGGGCATCGGTGGGCGGCCATCGGGTCTGGTCAGCAGGATGGCGGCCAGGGTTTCCGCACTGACGCCACCGACCGCACATTTAATCGCAAAGCGATCAAGCTGGGCTTCGGGCAGGGGGTAGGTGCCGTCGAGTTCGATCGGATTCTGCGTTGCGAGCACAAAGAATGGTTCCGGCAGCGCATGGGTGGTGCCGAGCACGGTAACGCAGTGTTCTTGCATCGCCTGCAGCAGCGCGGACTGGGTTTTCGGCGAAGCGCGGTTGATTTCATCAGCGAGCACGAACTGAGCGAAGATCGGTCCTTTGCGAAAGGCGAGATCGCGACGGCCCTCAGGCGTTTCTTGCAAAACCGTGGTGCCGGTGATGTCCGCCGGCAACAGATCCGGTGTAAACTGGATACGGGTCTGTTCCAACCCAGACAAGGCCGCCAGGGTTTTGACCAACTCGGTCTTGCCCAACCCCGGCAATCCTTCGAGCAGGACATGTCCATTTGCCAGCAAGCCGGTCAACACCAGCCGGGTCAGATCCCGCTGTCCAAGGATGGTCGCATCCAGGCCCGCCAAGAGCGCTGCTGCCCTCTGATGCAGGGGGGCCAACTCGGCTTCGCTTAACAAGGTCGTCATAAACTGGTATCCGTTCGGGGGAATGCGCAGATGATGGGGATCATTTTGTCTTTGGCTAGTTTTGGTTTCCGCTCTGTTCGCGTTCTTTCCCGAGAAGTCTTGTTGGCTAAGGGGGTTATTCTGGGTATAGGCAGTACGAGTACGGGTCGTCCTGCGTTCTGCGTCTTCGAAAATCCGAAGTCCGAGGTCTTCGTAAATTTAAGCACGCGAGTAAGCGTTGCGGAGACATACGTAGGTATCTTGGCAGCAAATAGTGTACACGAGACTTCGAGCCTCGGACTTCGGACTTTTCAGTGCTTAGATATCGAGCGCATTCAGTAATTTCCGTGCAACACATCCCTTTGCAAATTCTGCGAAGATGCACGACGAAAAAAAATGACAGAAAAAGGTCTACCGGTAAGAAAACCAGAGCAGTGCAAGTGATGCAATTCCGAAGGTAATGTAATCGGTGGGCACGCCGAGCAGCCAATGTTTATGCCAGCGCACTTCGCGTTTATTGAAACGGCGGATCCCCCAGGCGGGGTTGAGGACGAACCACAGGAAATCTTCGGTGATCCAGAACAGGAAGCAGCCAGCCATGGCGCGGGCCTCCAGAGCCCAGCTCCAGGTGCCGAACAGGGCGGCGGGGAAATGGAACATCAGCAGGATAAAGGGCAATGCCCAGGCGTGATAGCCGGTGAGGGGGCGACCGCCGAAAAACACATCCAGCAGCCAATGTTTCTCAATACGCCAGGTGGGCAGGTTGGCGGCCCAGCCGTCGCTACCTTCGATGTGGATCTCGACTTTGGCGAAAAACAAGGCGAGGACGATCACGCCAAACGCGAAAGCGGCGATTTGCCATTCAAGAGGCATGACGGATCTCTCGAGTTGGTTTTCGGGTGAGCTCAGGCCAGATCATGGAGCACAACTTCCAGCACCTCACGCGCAGCATTCGGGCGCCCGAGTCGGCGGGCATTGGCAGTCATCTGTTGAAGTTTCGCCGGATCTCCCAGCAGGCGTTGCACCCGGTACGCCAAGGCGGCAGCGTCGCAGGCCTGCCAGGCGGCCCCGCCTTCGAGCAAGTAATGCATGTTGCGCTCTTCCTGACCGGGAATGGGCGAGACCACGATCATCGGCAGGCCGACCGCCAGACATTCCGCCGTGGTCAGGCCGCCTGGCTTACTGACCGCCAGATCCGCGCAGGCCATCACCCGTTCGATGGTGCTGGTGAAGCCCAGCGGCAGCAGCCTGCCAGGGTGGGCTAGCGCCAATTTCTGCAACCGGTCGAGCAATTTTGCATTCCGTCCGGCCAAGGTGATCAATTGCTGGTCACCCGGCAGGCTGAGCAGACGTTCGGCAAGGGCGGTCAGATCTCCGACACCATGGCCGCCCGACATCAGCAGCACCGTGGGCCGCTTGGGATCCAAGCCAAGTTCCGCAGCGCAGGTGGCGCGGTCACGAGTCTCGGCAAAAACCGGATGGATGGGAATGCCAGTAACATGCACCGTGGCGGGATCGATACCGCGCTCGGCCATGCGCCAGCCGATTTCATCGTCGGCGGCGAAATAGCCGTTGAGGTGATCATGCACCCAGAGGGCATGCACATCATAATCGGTGACCTGCACCCAGACCGGACGCTTCCATTCACCACGCCGGATCAGGCGCGACAATAATTGCGCAGGCAGAAAATGCGTGCAGATGATCGCGTCGCCATCCAATTCGCGCAGCTTGGCGATCAGCCGCCGGGTGTTGAGGCGTTCAATGCTTTGGCGTATTTTGGTGATGCGATCGGCGGCTTTGGGTCGATCGGTGCTGTGGTAAAGCCAGCTCCACAACGCCGGCGCCATGTTGATCAGTTTGATATAACTTTCGGCGTAGACCGAGCGGAACAGTTTGGGCACCAATTCCATGGCATCGATATGCACGGCGGTGACGTGCTGACCGAGTCGGGTGGCGGCGGCTTCCAGCGCCTGGGCAGCGCGGACATGGCCGGCCCCGGCAGATACGGAGATCAGAATGAGTTTCACGGGGGATGTGCAGACACCGGGGGTTGCTCGGTGAAATAGCGCCCGACCGCGGCGCGATGCCGCGGGGCGACCTCGGCAGTGCTGGCGTCGGCGGCCGCCGGATCGAATGCGCGGGCAGCGGCACGCACGCTGTCTTGCAGGGCGTCAGCGGTGACTTCGGGCTCGCGCACCTGCTCGGCCAGGGTGATCGACCCATCCGGATTGACCCGCGCGCCGGGCGGCAGGTCGTCGAGATTGCCGACGTTGAATCGGTCCGTCGCTAGCTGGGGATGATCGGTATGGCCGGGGCCCCTATCGGGGGCGCCTTTCCCACGGGCTCGCGCTTCTTCAAGCATTTGCGCCAGACCTTCGCAGCCTTCGCAGGTGCCCAGCTCGCGCGCGCGATCCGCTAATTCCTGGCGTAGATTTTCTGCCAAATCGCGCTGTTGCTGCGCATTCAATTGCTGCGGCTGGCCGCCCTCAGGACGAAAGCCAAGTTTTTCCAGCGCGGCAGCTTGTTCGGGTGTCAATAATCCTTTCGCGGCGGCGGCAGCAATCGCTTCGCGCATCGCTGCCCGATCGCCCGCGGCGACCTGCGGCACCAGACCCGGCGCGCGCGCGGCGAGTTCGCCCAGCCGTTGCGCCAGGGCTTCGCTGGCCGCCTGCTGCGCGGCGCTAGAACTGGTGGAGGCAACTTCGGCCTGGGCGAGGGCCTCAGCAAGACTGCGGCTGCTGGATCCGGCTTCGGCGCGCAGGCGTTGTTCGAGGCGGTCCTTGGCTTCCCAGGTCGCCTGATCCATGCCGTGCTGTTCGGCATGTTGACGCAATTCTTCGAGGCGGCGGCGTTGCTCGGCGAGGACCTCGGGCGGCAGCGCGCCGGCGTTTTCCAGCGCCGTCAATTCCTGTTCGGTCGAGGTGAACAATGCACCGATCGGATCGACCCCCGCACGGATCGCGGATATCTGTTGCGGCAACAGCAGGGCGATGGCCACCGCCAACGCCGCCCACAGCGCACCCTGGCCCTGCTGCCAGCGCAGTGGCGGCGGGGTAAAGGTTTCCAGCGGCACGCGCAGGCGTTCAAGCCAATCGTCAGGGCGCGGCTGCGCCTCGGCCAGGGCCATCGCCAGACCGCGACCATCGGTCAATTGATCCAGATGTCCGGCGACTAAACTGGCGTCGTCCCGCCGTCGCCAGCCTGCCGGCAGCCACACCAGCGGCAGCAATATTCCCGCCACCACGATCGCCGGCAGCAGCGGTGCGGCAGCAGGCACCGCCAGGCGCACGACCACCGCCACCCCGGCAGCGACGCCGAGAGTCAGCGCCGCTGGTCGCAAGACCGCATTAACGCTGCGCTGCACGCGTCGCTGCCGCGCCAGTCGCCGCAATTGATGATCGAGTAGATCTGCCACGGAACACCTCTGACACCAGGATGCGGCAGGCGATCCAGGTGCAATGAGCAGCCCGCAAGAGTGCCCTTGGTCCACTCGCGTTACCCGCCATTTTTCCCCCTTCACGACCACCTCCTTCACCGAGCCACGACCGTCGCGGTCAGCGATATCCCCGCGCTCCGTACCGCCGACTTCAGTCGGCTCGCAGGCACGTCACCAGCCCACACTCCTCACGATCCGCACGACGATAGCAGCCCAGGTCCGAGGAATCGCCCCTTGTTTCGTTCAACATACCTAGCGGCACCTGCTCGGTGCAGAAGCCTGTGCAAAGCAGGAACAGCGCTGCCGAAGCCCTCCACACGTGGTAGCCTTCCAGCCATGGACATAAGCACGGCGTTAGTGATCGGCATGTTCACCGGCATTTTCGGTATGGCGTACCTCGTCTACGCCAAAAAGACCGGGCGCATCGTGCCGGGTGTCGCGGGGATCCTTCTGTGCGTGTTCCCCTATTTCGTCAGCAATCTGTGGTTTTCGCTGGTCCTATTTGCTGCCGGTGTGGCAGCGCCCTGGCTGATCCAACTCTGAGAAACCGTGCTCGGGTCGTGGATTATCCGGACCAAGGCTTGAGACTTTCGGGCCACCATGTCTACCGTTGATTCCCTTCCTGGTGTGCCTCGTCCCCGCGTGGTGATTTTCCTCCGTGAGCTGTGGCTTTTTGGCCGCAAGCAGGCCTGGGCCTGCCTGTTCGCCGGTCTGTTGTTGGCGCTGATTATTCTGACTCGGATGTGGTGGCCGTTCACCACTATAGCGCGGTATGACGCCTTGTTCGTTGCAGCGTTGACGATTCAGGTGGCCTTGTTCGCTTTCGGCCTAGAAACCCGCCGTGAGGTCCTGGTAATCTTTATCTTTCATGCCGTCGCGACGGGGATGGAGATATTCAAGACTTCGGATGCGATCCAATCCTGGTCCTACCCCGAAGCCTTTGTCTTGGGTATTGCGCACGTCCCGCTTTTTGCGGGTTTCATGTACAGTGCGGTCGGCAGTTATATTGCGCGGGTTTGGCGAATTTTCGATTTCCGTTTCAATGCCTATCCACCGCGCTGGCAGACCGTGGTCCTGGTGACCCTGATCTACGTGAACTTTTTCACCCACCACTTTCTGCCTGACTTGCGCTGGATGTTGATCCTTACCAGCGTGTGGCTGTATCGCCGGGTGTGGGTCTATTTCCGCATTGATACGGTTCACCGCCGGATGCCCCTGTTGCTGGGATGGATCTTGGTCGCCCTGTTCATCTGGTTTGCCGAGAATATCAGCACGTGGGCGCGGGTGTGGATTTACCCCAATCAGGGTGGAGGATGGCATCCGGTTTCGCTCACCAAGCTCGTTGCGTGGTACTTGCTGATGCTGTTGAGCTTTGTCCTCGTGTCACTCGTTCACCGCCCCCGACCACCGAATTCCGGGTTAGGGAATGGTGGGCGGGGTGCTGAAAAGGATCCTGCTGCTGGATAAAGCGATCATTCTCTCCGTGGAATTGCGCAGGACGATAACGAAAGTTATTTCCCTGTTGCTGGCGCCGGCTTGAACAACTGCTGCATGAACTGCAATTCTTCCCGGAAGGAGGGATCATCCGCGAAGCGCTTGGCGGCCAATTCGGCGGCCATCAGAGCGTGGGCGGGGGCCTCGACCAGGGCGGCGCGCCAAGCGATCCAGAAATATTTGGGCTTATAATCGCATTCGTCGACCCAGGCTTGCAGGATCTTGGCATACCATTCGGGTGAGCAATGCGGGGCGAGATCGCCGAGCCAGGTCGAGGTGCTGTCGCGCAGGCGTTTGTCATTCACAGCGGTGACATAGCGCAGGCGTTCGCGTAGCACGGGTTCGTTTTCGGTGATAATGGCGCGAATGACCTTGCTCTGATGCTGGATGTGATCGATCCACGGATCTTCAATGCCGAGCTTATCCAGATTGGTGCACGCCTGATCCAGACGGGCGCTGAGGGTGGTGATCAATTCGCGGTCGACCGGCTGGTCTTTGCGTGCGAGCGCTTCCAGCATGCGGCCATACCAATAGGTCGGTGAGGCTGCAATCCACGGCAAATCCTGTTGGATTTGGGCGATCCCACCGATGCGCACTTTGTGATCGTGGTCACGGGTGGTGGCCAGGGGCGCGGCGTCCACCATGTGTTGGAAGCGCTCTTTGCCGAGTAAGGCCTGATAAAATGCTGCCGCGGTAACATAGCGCCCGAGGGTATCAACGGCTTCATCAATATCGTAAAAGGCCACGTGATCGAACCAGTTTTGCGCGGACTGGACCATGATGCGCAGATTGGGGCTCTTGGCGATACCATCCGGACCGGCGCCCTGGATGACTGCGATGCTAGCCCCGACATAGAGGCGCTGCAGGCGGCGCAGTGGGCTCGCCGCTTCCCAGCGGCGGGCGTCGAATTGGGGACTCTCCAGCCAGCCAGCGATTTGTTGGATTTGCTCGGACAGATCGGTCATCATCGTCTCGGCGATGGCCCGTTCGGCGAGATCGTAGGCGGCCATGTTGGCTTGATCGTCACCGTCGCCGCCATCCCCAGGTTCGGCAATATCGTCGGCACGGCCACCGGAACAGGCGCTGGCTAATTGAAAGCCGAATTGGAAGGCGCGGGAGCCCAGCGACTTCTTAAGCTTGGGGAAATCCTCGTTCAGCAATTTCAGGGCCTCGGCGCGCGCGTCGGCTGGCCGCTTGGCCTGGAACAGGTGCTGGACCAATTCGACACCAGCGTAGAGGCGGCTTTCCGCTTCGTCGGTCCGGCTGATGGCCTCGCGCATGTTCTGGGCAGCGGCGTCGTACTGGCCGGTGAATGCAGCCAACCCGGCCAATTCACGATAATTCGCGGTATCGTCATCGCCCGCGGCTATGAGCGCCTCCATCTTGTGGATGCCCCGTTGATAGGTGCTATAATGCCAGTCCTTTTGCACATCGATCATGGTCTTGGCGTATTCGGGATCGCTGAAGATGCGCCAGGATAGGCGCCACGAACCGCGGGTGTTTTCGCCGGAGAAGCGCAGCAGCAGGCCGAGGCCGTTGGGATCGAAATTGTCGCTGTCGTCAAAGCTCAGATACGCTAGGCGCAGGGCTTCGGGCAATTCGTCGGCGACGAATTCGCGGGGTTGTCCGGTTTGCAGGATATACACATGCCAAGCGTCGTCGATTTTCCGCGCAAAGGCCGCGGCAGCGTGCTGCGGTAGGGTGATGATATGGGCTAGGCCGCCCTGCTCTTCGATGATCGCCTGATACAATTCGCTGAGATCATCACAGTCGCCGCGGCTGATGCCGTTGGCGGTGGTGGCCAGGGTCTGGTAGGCGGTCTGATGGATGTCGCCTTTGACTTGGCGGTTGCCAATGAGTAGCGGGAAGCGCGGATCCGGACTGTCGTACACGTAATAAAAGAGATGCTCGCCAACTAAATCCAGGTGCGGTGCATCGGGCAACGATTTGGCCGCGTCGGCGAGAAAACGCTGCGCTTCCGGGGTCGAAGAATTGCGCGGTGGGACCAACGCCCCATGCGCGGTTACCAGCATGCGGACATCCCCGTCGAGATCGATGATGACCAGATGCGGCGGGATAAAATTGCTGACTGTCGTTTCTTCAACGTGACGTCCGGTCGCTGGCACAGCGCGACGCCACACCGCATCATCAGCCTGGAAACCGGTGTCCCGCGACCACTGCGCGATCACCTGGGAACCCTGGAAAAGGCGTGCCGCGGTGGCCTTGCCGCCATCTTGCATGGGATCCGCTCCGGCCGGCAGGTCGACGACCAACAGCAGATTCCAGCGTTCGGCTCCCCATGCGTACATCGGTGCTGGATGGGGCCGGGCGAAGCTGGTGCGCGTCGGGGTCTCTAAGATCCAGCCCCCCTGGCCGAAGGCGTTTTTAACTTCAGCCAGACGCAGTCCTTGGCCGGTGAATACCGTCACCGGGCGCATGCTTTCGGCGGTGGTGACCGCCGCCTCGACCCGTTCGGCCAGGGGTGCGTCCTGGATCAGCATGCGACTCCAGCCATTGCGCACCACGCGGCGGGCAAATGACGGTAGCATTTCATCGTATTCGAATTTTCGCGCGGTATCAGTCAGCGGCAGCCGGGCGAAAACGTCTTCGACGGTGCGGTGCGCGTGGATGTCCATGGCCGCTGGCGCGATGCTGTTTTTGAGTTCTTCGCCGGCGCGTTCGATCGCAGCAACCTCCGCACTGCGGTCACCTGGATCAGCGGCGACCTTGCGGAGCAGGCCTTCGCTCAGGACCAACACCTCGGCCGAGCGCAAATGGACACCGGTCATGATGCCCTCGGCGACGCTGAGCCCATTTTCGCCTACGGTCAGGCCGGCGGTTTGCGCAGTTGCGACCAACTTGGGCAATTGATCGAGAATATCGGTGCGATCATCAGCGAGAAAATGACGCGGCACCGGCAAGGCGCCGATTTCGGTTTCCAGCACGGCGCCACCATCGCTGTCGACGCCTTGGATACGGTAGGCGGCACCGGCGCCGTTATCCCAGTAAACGGCGCCATCGCGGGCCGCGATCGCCGGCGCTGCGGGTAGTTGGCCGAGCAGTTTTTCCGAACTCGGTTGGTCAAGGGGCGCGGCGACTGGCTGTTCGACTCCGCCTGCGGTCGGCGTGTCGGCAGGGGTCGCATCGGCAGACCACAACGGCAGGGCCACCGCGGTGAGGAGGAGGCCAGACAGCAGAAAGGGGCGCGGGAAAAAGGGCATTGCGGCTCCGTCTCTCCAAGACGCCGATCGGAAGCCGACCTGACTGGGGGAGGGGCCTAGCCTCAACCGCTATGATAGCCGGGTCAAGGCGTGGACGCCATATGGCTGCGGAAGTGCCAGAACCAGGTGGCTACAAACCGAGCAGCCCGTGCCCAGCGACCACAGCGGCGGCAGCGAGGGCGCGCAGCACCAGGGCGCGTCCTGGCGCGCGCGCTGACGACCAGCTGGCGACCAGGCCTACGAGGCCGCCGGCAAAAGCCGTCCATGCGAACAGGGTGGAGCTGAGCAAGCCAAGGCCCTCGCCCAGGTTGACCAGCAGTCCGGTTAGCACGACCAAGCCACCGAGGCCAGCCGCGGCAACCGCGAGATGGCGCGGGGCAAGTTCCGCCAAGGCGGCGCGTTGCCGACAGCTTGCAGCCAGAACTCCCACCAGGATGGCCGCTGTACCGGCAGTCAGGGGCATAAAACGGGGCATCAGGACGACGATCACCGTGCTGGCGGCTACTGCCAAAAGAACAAAGAAAGCCGCAGCGATGCGCCCGGGCATGGTGACGGCCGGGGCCGGAGCGGTGCGCGGTAAAGCGGTGACGATGGCAGTGGCCAAGGACGCATGGCCTGCCTGCCGGGTCTGTCCCCAGCTGCGTAAGTCAGCTTCCAGCTGGAGATGGCCGTCCGCCTGATCGGCCACAACGATGGCCGCATGGGCCCCAGAAAGATGCTGAACCACCGCATTGCGGGCCAGGTCCTGGTCGACGCTGGGGACATCGGGATCCAAGGCAATGGCGGCAAGCGCGCGCAGGCGGTCGCTAGCGTCGCGCAAGGCGTTTTGAAGGAAGTCGTTGGTGAGGGCGGCGTCGATCATGGCGCTACGAGACGCCAACGTTGGCAGGAAACCGGACAGTATTTTCTTGTTTTCACTCATTGCTACTCATTGCAACTTGGTCCTGCGTCCTGCGTCCTGCGACCTCGAAGGAGTCCTAGGCCTTTAAGCAGCGGGCCATTCGTGAGGTGTGGGGATCTTGGGTCGACAGTCCTTTACGAGAGGGCGGTGCGGGGAGTGGATGCTTCGGGGGATGACAGTGCTGGCCCTGGGGACAATACCCGATACACCCCCCGCCCCTTTATGACTGACCGCCGCCCCGACATCCGCAACATCGCCATCATCGCCCACGTCGACCATGGTAAAACTACCCTCGTCGACCAACTGTTGAAGCAGGCTGGCGTCTTCCATTCCAAACAGCATATCACTGATTGCGTGATGGATTCTAAAGACCAGGAGCGCGAACGCGGGATTACCATTCTCGCCAAGAATTGCGCGGTCAATTACGGTGACATCCGCATCAATTTGATCGACACTCCGGGCCACGCCGATTTCGGTGGCGAAGTCGAACGCGTGCTGCGCATGGCCGACGGCGTGCTGCTGCTGGTTGACGCCATGGAAGGCGCGATGCCGCAGACCCGCTTCGTATTGCGCAAGGCGATCGAAAATAAACTCAAGCCGATCCTGATCGTCAATAAGATCGATAAGTCCGGGTGCAAGCCACGCGAGATTCAGGATCAGATCTTCGATCTCATGGTTGATCTCGGCGCCGAGGATTGGCAGCTCGATTTCCCGGTGCTGTATGGCTCTGGCCGCGCCGGCTATATGAACACCGATCCCACCGAAGGCGGCGATCTGCGTCCGCTGTTCGATGCGATCATCGCCCATATTCCTGGTCCGCCTATCGAAGTTGATTCGCCCTTGCAGCTGCAGGTTGCGAATATCGACCATAATGATTTCGTCGGCCGCATGGCCATCGGACGCATTTATGCTGGTTCAGTGCGCGCGGGTATGTCCGTGTCGGTTGTTGCCGGACCCGACGCAGTGCCGCGCAAAGCGCGCGTGCTGCAGCTCCGTCGCTTCGCTGGCTTGGGCCGCGAAGAAGTCGCCGAAGCCAGCGCCGGTGACATCGTTATCGTCAGCGGTATCGAAGGCATCGACATCTCGGACACGATTTGCGATCCCGAGTTTCCCCGCGCTTTGCCGCCGATCCCAATCGACGAACCGACCATCAAGATGACCTTCGGCGTCACCACCAGCCCGTTGGCGGGCAAGGAAGGCAAGCCGCTGCAGAGCCGTGATCTGCGCGCACGCCTAACCCGTGAGGCCGAACGTAACGTCGCCTTGCGTGTCGCCGACACCCCCCAGCCCGATGTGTTTGAAGTCGCCGGTCGCGGCATTCTGCATTTGGGCGTGCTGATCGAAGATATGCGTCGCGAAGGGTTCGAACTGCAAGTCGGTTCGCCGCGCGTCATCTTCAAAACCGACGAACACGGCAATCGTCTCGAGCCGATCGAACTCGCCGTGGTCGACGTGCCCGAAGAGGGCTCTAGCAAAGTCATGAAGCTGCTCTTGTCGCGCCGCGCCGAATTGGTGTCGATGGCGTCAAAGGGTGCTTTGCAGCATCTCGAATTCACCATTCCCGCCCGTGGTCTGATCGGCCTGAAGAATATTCTTCTTACCGCGACTCAGGGTGAAGCCACCTTGAACACGCTGTTCCACGGCTATGAAAAATACCGTGGCGATATCGAAAAGCGCCAACAGGGCGCGATCATTTCGATGATGGACGGCAATGTGGTTGCCTACGCCCTGTGGAAATTGCAGGATCGCGGCGAATTCTTTGTCGACGTCGGCGAGCCGCTGTATGAGGGCCAAGTCATTGGCGAAAACGCCAAGGACACCGATATGACGGTGAACCTGACCACGGAAAAGAAGCTGACCAACGTGCGCAGCTCGGGCGCGGATGAGGCGATCCGGATTACCCCGCCGCGCCGCATGAGCTTGGAAGAATCGATGGAATACATCCGCGCGGATGAGCTCGTCGAGGTCACCCCCAAGTCGATCCGCATTCGCAAGGTCCAGCTCAAGGAAGTCGACCGCAAGCGCGCATCTCGCGTCGAATAACGCGCTAGCGTCGTCTCCTCCGCGCCCGCGCGCACGTACGGTCGCGCAGACGCGGACGGATGCGCACAAGCCCAGGCGTCTCGCCGGTTGCTCGTTGCCCATAGGCACGGACAACCGGTGGCTATGGCTACTCCCCGCAATGTTCTCGGTGGTCCGTTGGTTCCCTGCAGCATGGATCCACTGACCGGCTATTTCCGTGACGGCACCTGCCACTGTGGCGCCGATGATCCGGGCGTGCACGCGGTGTGCATCCGTGCGACGGCCGAATTTCTCGCCTATAGTACCACCAGCGGCAACGATCTGGCCACACCTCGGCCCGAATTCGGCTTTCCTGGGGTCAAGCCCGGCGATCGCTGGTGCATCTGTGCCGGGCGCTGGCATGAAGCGTTCAAGGCGGGCAAGGCGCCGCAGGTGTTTCTGGCCGGCACCGGCAGTGAAGCCTTGACCGTGTTACGTCTAGAAGACCTCAAGCGCCACGCCGTGGACGCGCCAGAGCATAACTGACGTCGGCAAGTACGGCGCAGAACGACTGCGCGGGGTGACGCTCTGTCCTTGAGCAGCCTGAAAACGTTTGGAGGCTGCCCCACCGCCCAGGAGCCTGCCCATGCCCGCCGCTACCAATCCCTTGCCCCAGCTCATTCCTGCCCGTGTGCAGAAGGCCCGGCAACGCATTGAATTGCTCATCAATCAAGCCAGTCAGCCCCTCACGGTCACGGCTGGCCCGATCAGCGACGAGCGGGTGGAATTGCAGGTAGCGCAAAAGCAGAAATTGACCGCGATCAAACCCAACAGTTTCTTCGGCAAGAAGGATGGCTGGCAGCACCGCTGGTTCCGCATCGACGTGCCCGCGGCCAAGGCCAATGAGAAAGGCCGCCGCCTGCTGCGCTTCGCCTGTCAGGGTGAACACACCGCGTATCTCGACGGTATTCCCTGGGCCGGTTTCGATTGCGCCCATCCTGCGCATATTATTCCCGACCAAGCCTTCACCGTGTGGATCGATTGCGGCATATGGGCAACGGGCATTTGGGCGCCCGGACATACCCCGATTGGCGATCATGGCGCCCGCTTCGACGGCTGCTCCATCGACATTCGTGATGACCAAGCGTGGGGCGCGTTTTGGGATCTGGACTGCTTGACCCAATATGTGTTCTGGTTGTTCCAGCGCGATCAGGTTACCGTCGGACCCGGCTGGGGTTTTGGCTATCATCCCGCGGTGGAAAAGGCCAGTCCCTTGCTGCGCCGCGTACTTGCGCAGCTTGATGCCGCGATCGATATTTTCGATCTCGCCGGTGGTGACCGCGTCGCCCTGCCTACCTTGCGCAAGGCCCTGGCGACGATGACCGCGGCGATTCCAGCAGAGGACTGGCAGCCGGTGGCAGCCCTGTGCGGGCATGCCCATATCGATCTGGTCTGGCTGTGGCCGGAAAAGGCGACGGAGCGCAAAGGCATTCATACTTTTGCGACCCAATTGCGTTTGATGGAGCGATATCCTGAATTCGTCTTCGTTGCTAGCCAGCCGGCGCTGTATCGCGCCATCGAACGGCTCGAACCGGTGTTGATGAAACAGATCGCCGCGCGCTTGAAATCACGGCAGTGGGAAGCGATGGGCGGTTTCGAAGTCGAACCCGACAATCAATTGCCCTCGGGCGAAGCGCTGGCTCGTTCGTTGATTATCGGTCAGGCGAAATTGACCCAGCTCACCGGAAAACCCTCGCGCGTGTGCTGGATTCCCGACGTCTTTGGTTACGCCGCCTGTCTGCCACAGATCCTGCGCCTGGGCGGATCGGATCGTTTCTATACCACCAAGATGACCTGGTCGGCTGTGACCAAATTCCCCTACACCAGTTTCGTGTGGAAGGGCAACGACGGCAGCGAAGTGCTGACCCATCTCTGTTCGACCGGCTATAATGGCGACGTTAATATGAAAGACGGCATCGTTAAGCCCCTGGAAGAACATCGCCAAGCTGGCACACATCCCGAATTGCTGTTAGGCACGGGCCTGGGCGATGGCGGCGGCGGTGTAACCGAAGCGATGTGCGAACGTGCGCGTCGTTTGGGCGCTTTGCGCAGCGGCAAAGGCTTAGCTGGCGTGCCGAAAGTCAAATGGTCGCGCACCGATGATTTCTTTGATCGTCTTGATGCGGTCGCGGATACCCTGCCCGTCTATCAGGGCGAATTGTATCTCGAATATCATCGCGGCACATTTACCACCCAGAGCGAATTCAAGCGCCTCTATCGCCGTGCCGAAACTGGCCTGCAAGTGCAGGAAGCGGTGCAGGTCGTGCAGGGCGGCAAGCCGGTTGACGAAAAGCCATGGCAACGGGTGGCCTTTGCCCAGTTCCACGACGCCATTCCCGGCTCGTCGATCAATATTGTCTATAAGCAGATGAATCCGGAATTGGCCGCGATCGGGGATACGGCATTGGCTGCGGCCCAGGCCGGCGTCGCCGGGGCAGGTACGCATCACACCGTGTTCAATCCGCTGCCACAGGCGCGCACGGTCACCGTCGAATTACCCACTGCAAGCAGCTGGACTGTTGCTGGCGAAGTGGTGCCCAGCCAGCGTTCGGGCAGTGGCCGTGGCGCCCGCGATCTGGTCCAGGTCCAGGTGCCCGCTTTGGGCTCGGTGCGCTTGGTCAGTTCCTCGGCGACGGAAAAAAATGCATCGAGCCAAGTAAAACCGACCATTACCGCGACGGCCAAGCGTCTGAGCAATGGTCGCGTCGATGCGCGTTTTGATGCCAAGGGTCGCCTCAGCGCTTTGACCGTCGATGGCACGCCGCTGCCGTTGACCGAGCCGGCAGAATTCCGCCTGTCGCATGATGAGCCTGCCCACTACGACGCCTGGGATATTGACCATGCGGCGAGCCGTCTCGGTTTGCCCCTGGCAGATCCCGGCACCCTGAAGCTGGTTGAAAATGGCGCTGTGCGCGCCGTGCTGCGCGGTAACTTCGCTATTGGCGCGAACAGCCAGGCCCAGGTCGATTATATTCTCGACGCCGGCGCTGACCTGCTGCGGATGGAAGTCAGCGTCGATTGGCAGGAACGCCATCGCCTGCTGCGCTATCATCTGCCGACCGGATTTGCCGGGCCCAATGCCCGTTACGGTCTGCCCTTTGGCGCCATTGATCGTCCGCAATTCCGCGGCACCGAACGCGAAGAGGCGATGTGGGAAGTTCCGGGCAGCCGCTGGGGCGCGGTGCTCGATCACAGCGGCCAGGAGGGCTTGGCGATCCTCACTGAAGCGAAATTCGGTTTCACCTGTCGGGAAGGTGATCTCGGCCTGTCCCTCCTGCGGTCTTCGACCCATCCCGATGAAGATGCGGATCAGGGCAAGCACGTGATTCAATTCGCCGTCGGTCGCTATCGCGCCATCGGCGATGCGGAGACTCCGTGCACCGCTGCTGCTGCCGACGTCGCCTATGTGCCGGTGGTGACGGCGAGCGGTGGCAAGGATCTCGCCGCGCCCTTTACCCTCGGCGACTGTGGTTCGTTAGTGCCGAGCTGGGTCTTGCCTACCAGTGACGGCAAAGGCTATATTGTGCGCTTCCACGAAACTGCCGGTCGTAGTGGCGCGGTGGTCCTGGAATTGGCCGAAGACGCCAAAAAGGTCGACAGCGTCGACTTTTTGGAAAATGTATTGGCCCCGGTCAGTCGTCAGGGTCGACGCTGCACGGTCGCTTATGCGCCGTATCAGGTGGTCAGCATTCGCGTCCTGCGCAAATCCTGACGCAGAATTGATGGGGCAGATCGAACTGGGCTGGGGCTATTTGCCCCAGCCCAGGTGTGTTTTAGCGACCAACCAAGGTCCCGAGCCGTTCCCACAGGGCGAGATAGGTCATTTCAAAGCCCTCGTGATGCGGAATGGCGTAAATAAACCACGGCAGTGGCGCCGCGCTGAGCCGGTTACAGGCCAGCGGAACCACGCTGAAACCGAGGCGTTGGCAATGACTGAGCGCGCGCGGCATATGCCAGGCCGAGGTCACCAAACCGACGCGTTGCCAGCCACGCTCCTGAGCCAACGCCTGCAGCGCGGTGATTTCCTCACGGGTGATCTGCGGCCCAGGCACGTGCACAATTGCCGCTTCGGGAATGCCGAGTCCACGCCAAATCGTGGCGGTTTCTGCGGCCAGATCGCGAGTATCCCCCGGTAGCCCAGAGCCAGAGGTGACGAGCAACGGCGTCTTGCCGGCCAGATACCAACGCACCCCGGCGACCAGTCGGTCGCCAGAGCGACCGAGCTGCGGCTGACCAAAGGGGTCGACATCCGTGCCGCCACCGAGCACGCAAATAGCATCGAAGTGCTCTGTCGTGGTGGGATCGAGGGGGTGCAGGCCGGCCTCGAGGTCGCGCATCAACGCGGCCCCCAGCCAGACATTTCCGGCGGCGCTGTAGAGCAGCGTGATCAGACCCACCGCGATGGCACTTTTCACCTGCCGGGTCCAGACGAGCCCCAGCCAGGTAATGATGAGCCCAACCCAGATCAGGCCCGTGGGCAGGAGCAGGCGGGCACAGACTTTTTGCAAATAGATATTACCCACAACCAGAACCGCGATGCCGACAAGACCCAGGACCGGGACCGTCCACGCGAGCCACCACAGGCGATCCCGTTGGAAGCGGTGGCGTTCCAACCACCAGCATGCGGCAGTGATGAGAACGAGGAGAATTGCGACCGGCAGCATGTCGAGGATGATATTGCCGTGCGCGCTGCCGTCACGACCATTGCTGGGCATGGCCACCGTCCTGCCGATCACGCTGGCTGATTTCCAACCCGACCCTAAGTGTACGTCGACCCGCACGGCGCTGGGCTGGCTTTTCCGCTGTGATCTCGGTCTTCGCCGGGTGAATTGGAATCATGCGCACTGGGCGGTGAACACGTTTCTGAGCGCGCAGGACTGGCAGGCCGGAGGGGCGCTGCGCGTGCGTGTTCGCACCCCTGAGCCGCGCGAGGACGTCGTCGTCGCCCTCGCTGTCCGTGGGGCGGATGGCTGCTGGTGGCATCACGCGGTGGCGTGCCCGCTGGCCGGGCTGGACAACCAGGGCAACGCAGAATTCGCCGATTTTTCCCCAGCGGAATGGATCGCTCCCGCTCAGGGTTCTTTTCGCAGCGATACCGGGGTCCTGCAACGCCACGGGATTACCGCCCTGGCCATCGGGATCATCGATCCACGCGGTATCGGGGTGGTGAACTTTGAGCTTACCGAAGTGGCGCTGCTTTCGGCTGCGCTCGTGGCTCCGGTCACGATTGTGATTTATCCGCAGTGGCTCGAGATCGCTGGCACCACCGCTATTCCAGCGGGCGTGTTCGGGGGATATCATCTCGACGACGAGGCCTACCCGCGTTATCGCCTAGCCCTGCGGCGCTGGATTCACCACACCGGGCTGGCCGGAGATCCCGCTCAGGATCCGCGGGTGCCTATCGCGGTGACCACAGTGGGCGACCGCGTGCGCCCCTCGCCCCGATTAACGCATGCGGATTGGCAGCAGCGCTGCCAGAAATATGGCTCTGATTTTGGGAGCCGTTCAGCCCAATTCGTAGCGCCGCCGTGGGTGGAATACTGGAATGAGCCCTATTTGAATTGGGCCAACCGCAATCGAGCAGCGTTCATTCCGCACTATTTTGAGCTCGCCCAGGCTCGGGAAGGCGGCCCGGTCCATCTTGCCATGGATGGCAGCGTCTGTCCGCATTTACGCTGGACGCGTCAATTCGACGTTCCGCCCTGGCCATGGACTCGGCCGCAACACTGGCGTCGGGGCATCGATGCCACCGGACAGCAATGGTCGGTGCACGCTCCGCCGTGGCGCGGAATGGAGGACGTGTACGGCGGCGCGTATAATGAAACTTGGCATCCACCGGAACATATCGCAGACGGAGAATCATATGACGTCACCTGGCAGGGCGAGACGGTGCAGCTGTCAGCGATGACGCCGTGGCATATCTACGATGAGACCCAATTCACTTTTTGGGCCGGGGCGGGTCTGGTGCGTTTTTATGTCGAACCTCTGCGCGTCTTTGCCCAGGCCCTAAAAGCAGCGTGTCCGCACGCGCTGGTGATCGCTGGCTGGCAACATCGTCCGGGCGAAGATCGCTGGGCGGCGTGGGATCTGCTCTATCGCCCGACCATTGACCAGACCATCGATCTGATCGACGCCGTGAGCGACCACGACTATGGTGGTGATCCTTTGCGTATGGCGGCCCAGGCAGAATTGGTTGCCTGCTATGGTTTGGTGACGCACAATAAAAAATTACGCAGCATCAACACTGAAAATGCTGCCGGAGCAGATCCCGAACAGACTCCCGCCGCCGATCCGCTCGCGCAACACGCCGCGACCGACGCCATCAAGGCGCGTTGGTGCTGGCGGAAAATCATCAGTCTGCTCGCCCTGGTTCCTGACAAGGTGCTGGGCTGCTGTTGGTTCGGCGGCGGGCCGCAGTGGTTCAGTGCGAAAGGTGAGGGGCTGGCGCTCGATCTCCTCCGCGGCCTCCGGGGCCGTTTGGTCAGGGTCGAAAGTTCTGATCCGCAGATTCTGGTGGTCGCCGCTGAGGATCAGGACCCTCAGCGGCCCGCCGATCTGCCTCCAGTCCGCACCTGTCTGGCGATCCTGAATGTGGGTCAGGACGTGCGCGATTGTTCGATATCGGTGCCCTCTGATAGCGTGGTCATCCGTCGCATCTGCGCGGGCGTAATAAGTGACACGGCGCACAGCTGTGCTGACGGAATGTGCTCGCTGCAACTCGAGCCCCGTGAAGCAGTGGTCCTGTTTATGGCGATAACATTCCGCAGCGCGCCCGTGCAGCGCCACCAGCAGGTGTGGCCAGTGACCTTGGTCTGGATCGGACCGGCCACGCCAAGTACCGCGCCCGTGAAGATCCCGGCTGGGCGGCGCCGCTGGTTGCGGGTGGTGGTCGAACGTCTCCCTGCTGGCGTTGGCTGGCTCGAGATCGCTGGAGTCCGTCTGTCGATTCCGGCGGCTTGTACCGCGACCGAGCAGACCGCGATTCGGGAACTCGCGCTACCAGAAACCGTACCGGCGGGTGGCTACCTGGCGACCTTTACCTGTGCCCAAAACGCCGCGTCTTGGCATCTGGTCTGTGCCAGCGTCTGGTGGGAAAATGACGCTGGCGGTAGAGAAAACTAACGTGCGGGGTCGTGGACCTCGGCGATAGCGATGGCCTGTTCACCTGTGGTGCTGGAGGTCAGCCACTGCCGCCCATCGTTATCGGTAAAGATATGCGGATCCCGGAGGGCATGTTCAGGGTGATGCACCACCCCGGAACGCGAGGTGACCACGGGGAGATCGGATCCTTCTCACGGCAATTCCGAGCGCAGCACTTCTTCAGGCGGCCCGGCCTGCCAGGAGGTTTACTCCCCGCGAATATCCATGCGGGCACGCAGGATGCGATCGGGGGTATCCCCGATCGAGCTCCAATAGATCAGGATCGCGTCTGGGCCGGGAACGATAGCGAGCTGGCGGATGCCGGCGAGCGTCGTCCCGGCGTCGGATTCAGGGGGAAGGGAAAAGGGATTATGGCCCTTTATGAAATCGGAGGGTCCATCGCGGGAACGGTACAGTCGGCCACCTTTGACCATGCCATACCACCAACCATGGTGTCGCCAAACGCGCAGATACGACGGGGTCAGGGGTTCGGAGCCGACGACGGGGAAATGAAGTCCGTCACCTCCGCAGACCAGAAATGTTTGTTGTCCAGGAACTGCGCGGGCCGGGCCATGCAGGTACAGGCGGCATTCCTGGGCGGCGTTGTCCCAGATTACGTCCGGTGCGCGATGTGTCCTGGGGCTGCAGGCAATTCAGCGAGTTTGAAAACGCCGCCTGGATGAAGTTGCCAAGGCTCCGCCAGTGTATCAGCGTAGGCAAGGCGTATTGAGGCCCCTTGATGATGCGCGAAATAACAATAATAGCGACCGAGGGGGTCTGCTACCCAGGCTGGCACGCGGACCAGGCAGGGCCCGTTGATATTCGCACCATCCGGATCGCCCGATGCGAAGAGGACCCGATGTATAATGGTATTGGTGGGAAATCGCGAAATCAGGAGGGCATCTCCGGTGGCGGTCTCGCGCACATTAGGCCGGTTTGCTGGGACGATAAGCGGGGAATCTGCGCCATCGGCTGTTGCGGTCCGCATGATCCAGTCACAAAAATGTAACAAGGGAGTTTAGGGAATGGCCGAATGTGCGCGGAGCCCAAGTGCTCTGCTTCATCTTTGGTCCGCTTGCGTCTTCTTTGTATTCCCCAATGCCGAACGGATTTTCTATGCGTGATCGTCGACTGCTGCCATGGTGTGGTTGGACGCTGGTGGCCCTGGCGGTGGGCCTGGGTTTGGGTCAGCACCTCGTGGCTGTTGAGTCCGCAGCGGCGAGTGCGCTTTCTGAGGCGCCCGCACCCCTCACCGTGTCGATCGATTGGTTGGCAGAAATGGCCAAAGGCGGAGTCACCGCCGTGGTGCAATTACTGCTGGTGGTCGTGGGTACGGCGTGCGTGTGTGAACGCCTTATTCGGTTGCGCCGCAGTGCCGTGGTTCCCGAGGCCTTGGTCGAGGACGTCAAACCGTTATGGCTGGCCGGTGATTACGCTGGTATTGTGCGTCGGTGTGCGAGCGATCGTTCGACCTTGGCGCGCATCGTCGATTTTCTCGTCCGCCACCGGAACGCCGATTACCAGACCCTGATGCAGGGTGCGTCGGATATCGGCAGTCGTGATCTCAAACGCCACAATCAAAAAGCCTATCCTTTGGCGGTAGTCGCGACCCTGGAGCCGCTGCTAGGCCTGCTCGGCACCATGATCGGGATGATTGAGGCCTTTGCCAAAGTCGCGGCTTTTGGTGATATGGGCAATGCATCCATGTTGGCGGATGCGATTGGCAAGGCCTTGATCACCACTGCCTTAGGATTGGTCATCGCCATTCCCGCCTTGGCGTTGTATCACTGGTTCAAGCAGCGGACCTCTTTGCTTGGGACCGAGTTGGAAGAAGCGGTCGATGAATTGGCGACCTCGTGGTTTATTGCCGCTGCGCCGGAAAAACCCTCAGCGGGTTCAGCGGGTTCAGCGGGGTCAGTGAAACCCTCGCCGCCGGCGTCAGCGGCAGAATCCACTCCGGTGCAACGTCCCACTCTGCCGGAAATGGCCTGAAGATGCGCCGGCTTCGGCGTCCGACCCAGCCGGAAGAAACCGTCGAGGTGGCGATGTCGCCGCTGATCGACTGTGTCTTTCTGCTCCTGATCTTCTTTCTGGTCACCACCATGATGAAAAAAATGGAAAAGCAGATTCCCATCACCCTGCCAGATTCGACTTCGGCCATTGCCGATCAACCGGATGAGCGTCTGGTGGTGATTGGCATTGATGAAAACGGGAGCTACCTGCGTGACAGTGGGAAGCGCGACGGGGATGGCAATCCCCTGTACGAGCCGATTCCCGATCTGGCCATTTTCCTCCGCGAAACAGCGGAATCCGGCGGCGCGCAGCGGCCGCTGCGCGTAGATGCTGCACCCCGTGCACCATTTCAGAAGGTGATTGATACTTTGGACATCTGCCACATCCAGGGCTTTGAACACGTCGGCGTTCGTTTGAAAAAGAAGGATTGAGAGCACCGCATGCATATGGATACCGATGAAGATGAGGGCGTCGAAGTGCCCATGTCGCCGCTGATCGACTGTGTCTTTCTGCTCCTGATATTTTTTCTCGTCACCACGATGATGAAGAAAGAGCAGCGTGACATCGACATCGACCTGCCGACTTCCATTTCTGCTCTCGAAGTGGCCCCTGATGATCAGAAATTGGTGATCGGCATTGATTCCGCCGGGGCTTTGTATGTCGACGGTCGCCCGATCACCCGTGATCGTTTGTATCACCGTTTGGCGGATATTGCGCAGAGTGAACCGGACAAGCATATCCGCTTGGATTGCGATCAGATGACGCCATTTGCGGGCGTGGTCGAAATTCTGGACCTCTGTCAGTTCCGCAACCTGCGCAATGTCGGAGTAAGGACCTACGATGACAAATATAACCGCTGAGCGCCGCCGACGTCGGCAAGGGACTGGGCGTTTCTGGCTTGTAGCATTGCTGTTGAATGGCGCGGTGCTGGTGCCATTCCTGGTGTGGCAGGATTTGCGCCGCAGTGAATTCGTGATCACTCCGCCTACCGCCGCAGAATTGGCAGCGGAGCGCCGTCGCCAGGAGGAACTCGCCCGGCAGCCCTTACCCGAGTTGCGCAAAGTGCAGGTCGTCGAGGCCAAACGCGCGATCGAACGCCAGAAAAAAGCAGAATTGCAGGTGCAAGTCGAGGAATTACAGGAACTGACGGAGGTCATCGCGGCGCAAAAGGAAGAACAGCTCGCCGTGCTCAAAGCCCGCGATGATCAGGACTTGCTCACTCAACTGGTCGCGGCGGTGCAGGCCCAGGCCGCGGTGGTCGCAGAACAGGCTGAGCAGCTTGCCAATTCCCCGCGCCCCGAGATCGATCCCGCCAATGACCACGCAGCTCAGCTGCGCGATCAGGCGAAGCGGCTCCAGTCCGAAGCCGCGGGATTGGCGACGACGCCGGTGGCGGCGCCGGCAGCAAAAAGCGCAGCAGCGCCCGGAGGAGGTAGCGAAGCTGCTTCAGAACCGGCGCCAGAAATAACCACAGAAACAGAGACGACTTCGCCGCCGGCAGCCGCGGCAGAAGCGGAATCGCGCACGGCAACCGCTGCCGTGGACACGTCCGCAGCCTCTGCTCCGGAATTATCACTGACAACAACCCTCAACGATCCTGCCCGCGCGGCAAAGGTGGCCGAGCTTGCGAAGACCGTGGCCGCCACCAGCGCCCAGGTCGCTGCCGAGCAGCCCAGCCTGCAGTCCACGACCTTGGCGGCGCGGGCGGAAACCTTGGCAAGCCAGGCCCGGCGTCTGGCCGCTCAAGACGCCGCCGCAGCCCTGGCTGGATACAGCGCGGAGCCTTTGCTGACACCTAGCGATCTTGCGGCGTTGGATGCCTCGGCGCTTTTCGCTGCGGCACAAAAGGTGGCGCAGCAACAATCCGCGGAAAGTGCTGATAGCGCGGCGGCGGAATTGGCACTGACCCAGAATACCAGCTTCCAGCAGGCTTTGCAGGCGGTGGCGGCGCCGACCGCGCCATCGGCTGCGAGCACGGCCGCCCTGCATACGGCGTTGCGGCAGGAGCCGCAGACCCGGAGTGAATTGAATGCTTATGCTCAGGCCTTGGACCAAGCCATCAGCGAAACGGCAGCGGCGGTCGAACGGGCGCGCAATGCATCGCGGTCTGCTGCCGACAGGGCGGCGGCCCGCCAGGGTGGCGAACGCACCCTAACCCTGGCTGGGGCGCAGGCGGCGGTGGCAACTCAACAGGCCTTAGACAGCGCCAGTCTGCAGCGCGACGGAACCCGGGCGATGATGGTCGATCTCAGCGGTTTGATGCAGCAGGTGTATCGCGGCGGTGGCAATAGCAGCGACAGCGGCATCCGTGCAGGATCGAACCGGGAAGATGGCGGTGTGGGTATGGCCGCCGCGATCCCGCCGCGACAATTACAATTGGATGCCGGGCGTATTCAGGCGCAGGCCCTGCCAGGGCGGAAATTTTCCCGCGCCAGCGCCCGCAGCGGCTGGCTATTCATCGATTCCTGGTACGTGGTCGGTCCCTTTGAAAATCATGGCAAGATCGATTTCACCAAGCGGCATCCACCGGAAGCCGGCATCGATCTGGATGGGCGGTATCTCGGCAAGAACGGGACGGCACTGACTTGGAATTATCTTCAATCCAATGTTATGCGCATCAATCCGCCGGGGGAGCGCTCGGATTCGACCTATTACGGCTTCACCGAAGTCTGGTTTGAGGAAGCGACGGATATGCTCCTGGCAGTGGCGAGTGACGACGCGGCAAAGGTCTGGATCAACAATATCGTGGTCTGGCAGGATACCGGTTTGTCACCCTGGCAATTGGATGAAGGATTCTGCAAGGTTCGCTTTCAGAAGGGTTACAACCCGATCCTGGTGCGCCTCGAAAATGGACCGGGACCGTGCTATTATTCTATCCTGTTGTGCCCGGGTGATCTGTAAGCGATTCGAGAAATTCATGGGCCATCACTGCGAAATGGAATCGCCGGGAGATCGGCGCCATTGACCAGGTTCACCGCCGGGTTGTTCGCCCAGGCATAGCGCACGGCGCGCGGGGCGCTGATCCCTTCGGCACGCAGCACGACGGTTTCGCCATCAATTGCCGCCTGGGCATGCTGCCAGCTGCCATCCGGTCCCGCGAGGGCGAAGCCGAGGGGGGCCAGTCCGTCGGTGGTCTTTAAGTCCGCGGCAGCGTTGAAATGCAGACGAACGGAATTCTGTTCGATGGTGAGACGCTGAAATCCCGGACCCTGGGCGGGAATGTCTTGCTGATAGTGCTGCGCCAGCGCCCCCAGGGCGAGGCGGCGACCCACGTCATATTTATTCGTGGGATGGATATCGTCCGCTTCGCCAATATCGATGGCGACGGCTAAGGAGGTATGCGGATCGGCGAGTACGGTCAGGGCCTGCGCTTCGCGCAAACCAGCCCAACCTTCCTGGACTGGTTCATTGACGCGGGGCAGGAAATTCGCCAGCTGGACGATTCCGACATGCAGCGTGGGATTGGCGAAACGCTGGCGCCAATCAGCGATCAGTGCGGGCAGCAAGGTGCGATATTGGACCGGGTTGCCCGAGTTGGATTCGCCCTGATACCAGATGACGCCAGCGAGTTGGGTCCCGACCAGTGGCTCAATCATGCCATTGGACAGCACGGTGGGGAAATGCGGATTATCGTCGATGCGTTTGGGCGCATTGCGCAGACGTTGCCCATCATTGACCGACATCCGGTAGCGCCAATCGCCGGCGAGGCCGATGCGCTGGTCGCGGGCATCCGCGGGTGCCAACCACATTTCATCCGGATTACCATGAAAGCCACCCTTGCCGCCGCGATCCCGCACGCGAACGGCAAGAATGCGTGGGCCGGGCCCGACCCTGCCCGCGGGGATGCGATATTCCCGGCGTTTATTCCACGTATCGTTGCTACCGATCAGGGTGCCATCGATCCAGGTGGTGTCCTCATCGTCGATCGCGGTCAGGCTCAAGATCAATTCGCGGTTGGCGAAGTTGGCGGGGACTTGGATTTCACGCCGGAACCATACCACGCCATCGAGATCAGGCAGGCCGCGGTCTTCCCAGGTGCCAGGCAGGGTCATCTGTGCCCAGGCGCGATCGTCTACCGCGGGATTCTGCCAATAGGCGGCGGTGCCGGGATCGGAGGCCGCCCACCACGTTGCGAGCCGGGCAGGAAAATCTTGTTCGCCACCGGCGGCGACCACTGCGGTCAGCGCTTTCAATTCGCGATCGAAATCGTGCAGCGGCGCCAAGCCCGCGGCGCTGACCCAGGCCTGGGCTGGGGTCCCACCCCACGAGGCATGAATGAGGCCGACCGGCACGTGCAGTTTTTCCTGCACTGTACGTCCGAAATAATACGCTACCGCGGAAAATCCACCCCAGTCCCCGTGTCGGCCCACGCTCTCTGGCGTACAGGCCGCCCAGCTCACGTTGCCGGTCACGGACGGGCTCAGTGTCATCGCTTTGCCGACCCGGCACAGGCGCAACTGCGGATGATGCGCCTGGGCGATCTCAGCGTTGGCATTGCGGGTGGATACGATGCCTTGTTCCATGTTCGACTGGCCCGAGCACAGCCACACCTCACCGATGAGAATGTCCTGGATGGCGACCGTCGTCGGTCCGCTTACGGAGAGTTGGTGGGGTCCGCCCGCAGGCAGCGCGGGTAGATTCACGTGCCAGCGGCCGTCGGCGGCGGCGACGGCTTCCGCCTGGTGGTCGGCCAAAGTTACGCGCACTGGTGCGCCGGGCGTGGTCCACCCCCAGATTGGGATAGTGCGGCCGCGTTGCAGCACGCAGTGGTCGGCGAAGAGAGGGTGCAACATGGGAAGACTCCTGGCCGTGGCACCGTCGCGCGTCGCGGCTGGTTCCGCAGTCGCTGCCGGAAGCACGGCCAGAACCAGCAGGGCCCAGGACAATAGGGAGATGCGAAGCATGGTCTACGGAACGTTCGTCAGAACTGATTGCAACCGGCGAATCTCCAGCCTCAGGCTCTTCGCCACAGGCTTGCCCCCTGGTTCCCGGCATACACCTTTAGGGGATGACTCAACGCCAGATCGACCGTCGCCTTGGTCAAGTCGACGAAACCCTTGCCCAGATGGCAGGCTTGGTGGCCAAAGCCATCGCCTTGGCCGTTGCCGGGCTGAAAGAACCGCATCCGGATTTGGGGGCCGAAGCCCGTGCTATCGAAGAAGAAGTCGATTCACTTGATGACGCTTTGGAGCAGGACTGCCAGGAATTGATGGCCCTGAATGCGCCAGTGGCCAGGGATCTGCGCCGACTGATGGGTGTGATGCGGGTGACCTTGCTGCTGGAAGACCTGGGCGATGAAGCGGAAAGTGTGGCCCGGCGCGGACGTTTTCTGGCCCGCCATGCGGTAGTGCCCCGGCCGCCAGCGTTACTCGAACTTGCTGATCGAGTGTATTACCTCTACCAGCAGGCCTGCGTGGTGGTCAAGACCGGTGACCCGGCGTTGGCCCGGGAGGTCTTCGCCGCCAAGCCCGCGGCAAGCGAACTGGGTCGCCATGCGAGTGCGGCCTTGGCGCAGTCCATTCGCAGCGATGGCGACCATGCGGCGGAATGGTCGCACCTGCTGCGGGCCACCGAACGGTTGCGGACCATGCTGGAACGCTGCAAAGAATTGGCAGAAGAAGGGTATTTCCTCCACCACGGCACCAGCGTGCGTCATCATCACGAGAAATTGGCATGATCCGTGCCGTGGCCTTGCTCTGCGGGACCGCAGCGCTCGTTGCGGCGGAAAATCCCCTGATGACCGATGTGCGATTGACCATCGGCATTCCCGCAGCCAACTACGCCAGTGATGGCGGCAGCGATAGTTTTTCCAGTGGAATCGAAGTGGCAGCCCAATTTCTGTGGTCACGCAGCGAATTGGTGCCGAAAGGTTCTTGGTTTATCGGCGGTCAGGCGGCATTTGCCGAACATGACGGTGGGCCCAATAATTTCTCCCTTTCCACGGTGACCGCCGCCGGCTTGGCTGGCTATGCCGTGGCTCCGGAAAGCATGCCCAATCTGCATGTTGAAATCGGCCTGCTCGGAGGCATCGGCGGTGCCATCGCCCAGACTGGGTCGACTACTCAGTTGGCGCCATGGCTCGAAGCTGGTCTCCGCAGCGCGGCGATGATCACCTGGGAGCAGCTCCAAGTCGGATTGGAACTCGGGTACCGACTTGGGCTCACTCGCATTGATGCAGGCGCTGGCTCGTCCGAGATTTTTCTGTCGCGGGGAATCGTGGTGGCCTTATCGCTGGGAATGCGTATTGAATAGGCGTGGGCGCAGCCGGGCTCAGACGCTGTGGAACCTTGGCCCGCTCAGATCGTAGGGACGAGGCGCGGGCACGATAGAATGTCTCGCATGGACACGGCGTCTTCCTCTGCGTCTTCCTCGTCGCCCACCACCATTTTCCGCCCTAGTGCGGAGCGTGGACGCACCCGGATCGGTTGGCTAGATAGTCAGCATACGTTCAACTTTGGCGATTATTTCGATCCACAGTGGATGAGCTGGCGCGGCCTGCGGGTATTGAACGATGATCTCATTCAAGCCGGCAACGGCTTTGGCGAACACGGCCACCGCGACATGGCGATATTGACCTGGATGCTGGCTGGCGAAATTGCCCATCGTGACAGCTTAGGCAACGGTGACGTTTTGCGACCAGGCGACGTGCAGGTCATGCAGGCAGGCCGTGGAATCCGCCATAGTGAAATGAATCCATCGGACCAAACCACTCATTTATTGCAAATCTGGATCCAGCCGGTCGCCAATGGCCTGCCGCCGCTCTACGGCCAGCGCCATATCCCGCTGGCCGAGCGTACCGGTCGCTGGGCCGTCCTAGCCGACCGCGATGGCCACGAAGGCCTGCCTCTGGGCGCGGATGCCCGTGTCCTGACCGCGATTATTCCCGCCGGCAGCAGTTTGACCTACGGCCTGCCCGCCGGTCGGGGTGCGTGGCTGCATCTGGCTCGGGGCGCAGCGACTGCTAATGGTCAGGTCCTGGCCGGTGGGGATGGCCTGGGAGTGACAGGGACTGGGGTGCATGTCCACGCGAACGAATCAAGTGAGGTCCTGCTGTTCGATTTGGGGTATGGACTGCCTCGATAGGAGGTCTGGGACTGGGGCCGATCTCGTTATTTTGGCTATTTGATCTAGACTTTTTGGATGAAACCTCCTGCTCATGCTTCAACGTGGCCGCTGCATGAAGCAAAAATTCGCCTAAGCGCCGTAGTTGACGCCGCGTGTGAGGTCGGTCCGCAGACCATCACCCGCCATGGCGTGGCCGTGGCCGTGGTGGTCCCCGTGGTCTCGAATATCGATACCGAAGGCATATCCGCGTGGGACCTCTTGCGGGATGATCTCATCGCCAGCTTGGGCGGCCCGCCCGAGATTCCTGCCCGCACTACAGATGCGGTGACCGAGGTTCCGCTGCCGTGGTGACGGGCTGGCTGTTCGACACCTGTCTGATTTCCGAGACGGGTCGGCCCCAGTCGGATCAGGGGGTCATGACCTGGCTCAAGGCCTGCCCAGTGCAACAGGTCTGGACCAGCGTTCTGGTCCTGGGCGAATTGCAGTCGGGCATTGCGCTGTTGGATGATGGACCGCGCCGTCGTGCGCTCGTCGCCTGGCTGGGCCGCCAGCGCGCGGCATTTGGCGATCGCTGTCTGGCCATCGACGGATCCATCGCCCGCACCTGGGGCGAATTGCATGCGTCGCGTCAACGCAGCGGACGGGCCCTGCCCATCGTCGATGGCTTGATTGCCGCCACCGCCGTGGTGCGTGGACTCGCTATTGCGACCAAAAATGTGGCGGATTTTGCTGACGTGGGCGTGGTGGTGGTCAACCCGTGGGCAGGGCTAGCGGAATAGAGCTATGCAAAGCACGAAGGGGGAAGCCCAAGACAATATTTCTTTGAAAACGCCTGGGCTGGCCCGGTGTAGGGGAGCGAAGTATATCCCCACTCAGGATATACGCTAACTACGATGAACACCGCGACAGAAACCCAGAAAAATGGCAGATCCAATAGGGCAATTTGGATCATCGTTATCTCAATGGTAGTTGCTACCTATGTGTCCTCGTTTGGGCCAGCTATTTATATATTTATAAAAGTAGATAAGCGGATTGGGTATAAATATTAAAGATACCTGTACCCTGTATTCGTAACCGTTTATGTGCCCCATATCTATTTAATGGCAAACAGCGAACTGTATTATGACTATGGATGTTGGTGGAAAGATTAGGCGAAATCCTCACGCACAACTCAGTTACATCAAAATTTCCATGACACACCCTATAGCAATGGTCCGTACAATCTCTAATTCGTCCACTTTAGGACATGCGTACGCAAGAGATACCCGTTCAGGGGCGGGCCCGAGAAAATAACCCTATCGGGATGACATTCATCCCGCAGTGGCCACCACATCCAGCCCGGATTCCCCGCCCGGCACGACCTGCACCGCGCTGCCATCTGGCAGCGAGCCATCGACAATGCGCCGCGACAGTGCGTTGGTGATCTGGCGTTCCAAATAGCGCTTCAGGGGGCGGGCGCCGAAGTGCATGTCGTAGCCTTCCTTGACCACGCGTTCCAGCGCGGCGTCGGTGAGTTCCAGGGTGATGCGGCGTTCGGCGAGGCGTTTGCCGATGCGCTGCAATTGGATCGCGGCGATACCGCGCAGGTCTTCGCGAGTGAGGGGGCTGAATAAAACAATGTCTGAGAGCCGATTGAGAAATTCTGGACGGAAATGACGGTGCACGGTGGCCATGACCTGTTCGCGCACGCCCGGGGCCAATTCGCCGGAGGCAGTGAGCCCGGCGGCGATATGTTCAGAGCCCAGGTTCGAGGTCATGATGATGACCGTGTTGCTGAAATTGACCGTGCGGCCCTGGCCATCAGTCAGGCGGCCTTCATCGAACACTTGCAGCAGGGTATTGAATACCTGCGGATGCGCTTTTTCGACTTCGTCGAGCAGGACCACGGTGTAGGGGCGGCGACGAACAGCTTCGGTCAATTGGCCGCCTTCGTCGTAGCCGACATATCCCGGCGGCGCGCCGATCAGGCGTGACACCGCGTGCGATTCCATGTATTCGCTCATATCGATGCGGACCATATGGGTCTCATCATCAAACAATTCCGCCGCCAGGGCCTTGGCTAATTCGGTTTTCCCGACGCCGGTGGGCCCTAGAAATAAGAAAGCGCCCATGGGCAGATTGGCATCGCCCAAACCAGCCCGCGCGCGCAGGATGGCATCGGCGACGGCTTGCACGGCCTCGTCTTGGCCGATGACGCGGCGATGCAGATGTTCGCCTAATTTCAGAAAGCGTTCGCGGTCGCTGGCTTTCAGGCGATCTGCGGGAATGCCGGTCCAGCGGGCGACCACGGCACTGATATCGTCGGGGCCGACCGATTCGGTGAGCAGATTGCCTTCCTCATTGGTTTCGGCTGCCTCGGCAAGCTGTTTTTCGAGTTCGGGAATGCGGCCATAGCGCAGTTCGGCGACTTTGCCGAGATCGTATTTGCGTTCGGCTTCTTCCATCGTCTGTCGGGTGGATTCCAGCTCCTTGCGCAATTGGCGCACGGCGTCGACCTTTTTCTTCTCGGCCTGGTATTGGGCGTTGAGCGTATCCAGGCGTTCGGTCACCTGGGCCAATTCGTCCTTGGCCTTGGTCAGGCGGGCGCGCGAATCCGGATCACTTTCGCGGGCGAGCGCGGTGACTTCAACTTCTAATTGCATGCGGCGGCGCTCTAGGGCGTCGATCTCAGCCGGCGATGAATCCAATTCTACGCGGGCACTGGCGCAGGCCTCATCGACCAGATCGATGGCCTTGTCGGGCAGGAAACGGTCTGCGATATAGCGGTGCGACAATTTTGCCGCTGCAACCAAGGCGCCATCAAGAATGCGCACGCCGTGGTGCGATTCATAGCGTTCACGCAGGCCGCGCAGGATCGAGATGGTATCATCGACGGTTGGTTCGCCGACGAAAACCGGCTGAAAACGACGTTCGAAGGCGGCGTCTTTTTCGACGTGCTTGCGGTATTCATCCAAAGTGGTGGCGCCGATGCAGTGCAATTCTCCACGTGCCAACATGGGTTTAAGCAGATTGGCGGCGTCCATGGCGCCGTCAGACTTGCCGGCACCGAGCAGTTGATGCATCTCGTCGATGAACAGAATGACGCGGCCGTCGGCGCCCTTTACTTCATCGAGCACGCCTTTCAGGCGCTCTTCGAATTCACCGCGGTATTTGGCGCCGGCGACCAGGCTACCCAAATCCAGGGCGACGATGGTGCGATCTTTCAGGCCTTCGGGGACGTCACCTTTGACGATGCGCACGGCGAGCCCTTCAACGATGGCGGTCTTGCCGACACCAGGTTCACCGATCAACACCGGATTGTTTTTGGTGCGTCGCGATAAGACGCGAATGACGCGGCGAATTTCCTCGTCACGACCGATGACTGGGTCGATTTTTCCGGTGCGGGCGGCAGCGACGAGATCACGGCCATATTTGGCCAGCGCTTCATAGGCATTTTCTGCTTGGTCGCTATTCACGGTGCGGCCCTGGCGGACATCATTAATCGCGGCCTCTAATTTTTTCTGGTCGACGCCGCCGACCTGCAAGGCCTTGGCAACGGCGCGATCCTGAGCGATGGCAGTGAGCAGATGTTCGACGGCGAGATGGGAATCCTTGCGCTTTTCGCGATCCTTGTGCGCGGCTTGCAAGGCCTTCGCGACCTCGGCCGAAAAGCCGATCTGATTGGGTGCCGGCGATTGGCTGGACATTTGCGCTAGGCCGCGGTCCAGCTCGGCCACGATCGCGTCGAGGTTGCCTTCGGCTTTGGTGATCAGTCGCGGCGCCAAGCCATCGTTGTCGCTCAGCAACGCTTTGGCGAGATGTAGCGGGCTCACCTGGCCATGCCCACGTTCCTGGGCCAAGGATTGGGCCTGCACCAATGCCCGACGGCTTTGTTCGGTAAACAGATTGGGATCGAGCATGACCTACCTTGGGACGAAGTTGGTGGCTCATTGCGCAATGTGTGCCAATGGAAACGAGTCGGAATGACATGATTCGGATGGAATGAGGTCGGAGGAAGAGCTCTCCCTCTCCCGATTGGGCTTGCGGTTATCGCGCTCTTCCCCGCTGCTGGAGTGGTCCAGCCGAGGGCAACTCGGTGCTCCCGGGGCACTGCTTCCTTGGTAGGCGGTGGCAGGTCCAAGGATTTGCGTGGTGTCTGAACCGCTGCCATACTCAGTGCTGTGAAGCCCTGTCCGGACCTTTGTGACCTGTGCGTCTCCGCGGCGAACATGCGGACCCACGCACATCCACCGCGAAGAGCGCACCATTGTCGGCACCATTGTCGGCACCAAAGTCGGCACCAATGCCAGGCGCACTCCCAGGGGTTCACCCTGCTCGAGATGCTGGTGGTGATCGGGATTATCCTGACCTTAATGAGCCTGGCCATCCCGGCGTACCATGCCCACCGTCAAAGTGCCCTCGTGGCCAATAGCCAGCGTCTCGTGACCGTCCTGAGCGCCGCGATCACCGCCTATACCCAGCGCGTCGTGTCCCTGCCCGATCGTTCCCAGCGCCGTCTGTGGGATTTCAATGGCGATGGTATTCTGGATGGCGATCCGCAACGCGATGAGAACTTTGCCCCTGCTGATCGCACTGCGGCGCAAGCGGCCGGCTACGTCGGGCCCTTGTCTTTACTGAGTTGGACTCCGCCCGAAGGGCAGGTCGATGCCCAGGGGCGTATTGTCGACGCATGGCGCCACCCGCTGCGCCTCGATTTTTCTCGCGAACGTTATGGCGCCGACGGAGTGGGGTTGTGGTCACTAGGCCGCGATGGCGTCAATGCGGACGGAGGCGGTGACGACCTGCGCGGCTGGGATGGCGACCATGCCCAATAAACGGAAATCCAGCCACGGTCAATCAGGGTACACCCTGATTGAATTGATGGTGGTGATCTCGGTCGCCATCATCCTGCTCGGTATGTCAGCGCCGCCGGTGATGCGCTCGATTCGTCGCCAAGCCGTGGCGCTGGCGGTCGAAAAATTGCTCTCCGTGCACACCCAGGCCCAGGTGTTGGCACAGGGGGGAATGCAACCGGTCGACCAATCGCACTATGGCATGGTCGTGGTCCAGGACCCCGGACAGCGCGCCTACGCGGCGCTGATCTATGGTCGCCCCACTGGCAGCAGCATACGTAACCTGATCCAGCTCAATGACCGTGGTCTACCAGTCGCCCGGGTTGATCTGCCGATCGCTGTGGATGTCCAGGTCGGCGCTGGCCGTTTGGCGAATACCGCGACGCGTGAATTGGCCTGGTTCTATCAATACCGCACCGGGGTGCCGCTGGCGATGAACGGAATCACGTTGTCACGATCCGGAGTTAATGTTGGCGGGCCCAGTTTAGCCTTTGGCACTGCGGCGAAGCCGCTGTTTGGGCTGACCATTGGTGGCAGTCCCTATATCCTGACTGCGAACGCGGTGGCCCCGGATACCGCAACGGAACCAGGAATAAGCCTGCGTAGCGTCAATGGTTCGTATCGGCGCGCGGTCGTCATCTATGCTTCGGGGGTCAGCCATGCGGTCGAATTCTGAGCCGCCCTGCCCATCGTACTTCCGCCAGGGGTTGACCCTGGTCGAGGTGCTATTTTCGCTGCTGATCCTGGCGACGGCGGTGCTCAGCGTCGTGCTGTTGTTTCCGGCTGGGGTGCGCACCTTGGAACAATCGCGGTTTCAAACCTACGCCGCTCTCAAGGCCATGGAAATCACCGATTTCGTCGCCCAGTCACGCAAGAATTGGCTGGAAAACGATCTTGAAATCGACGACGGCCTTAAGGTCGGCGGTGGGATACGTCTGGGCACCAATGCGTTCACCGCCCGGCACATGCCGGATATCGAGCAGATGTTGCTGCGCGAGATGGGCACCGCCTATCCGATGCCGCCGCAGATCGCCCGTAGGCTCGATTCACCTGGTGATATGATCGGGAGGGTCATCGCGGACGGCGGCATCCTGTTTTACGCGGATCCAATGGCCAGTCGGGATGGCTCGCGGCAGGCGGCGCGCTTTGGCAATTTGGGTGCCGCGGTGCCGGAATTGCAGAAGATGGTCTTCGCCTTGGTGACCCCACCCCAGCAGAACCTGGTCCCGAACCATCCTTCCGTGTCGTGGCCATTTTATGAACTGTATCCATTCCCGCCCCAGGCCCGTCTGCGCCTGCCGCAATGGCAATACACCATCCAGACCGGCCCGTACACAGAGCCCGCTACCGGCACCACCTACGCGTGGCGCTGGGATGGCCCCGTCAAAAGCAGCGGCCTGACCGGGCAGTTATATCAAGGCGAGACCTGGGAATGGATGGCGGCGAATGCACCAGGATCGCTGTGGGCCGCAAGCGGAGTGCTCGATCGCTTCCGGGAACTGTGTGAATTCGGCTATACGCCAGTGTGGTTCAAGATTTCGTACGAATCCGGTACGGTCGCCTACGATCCCCATTCCAGCCTGACCGGCATAACGAATCCCGACCATGGTAGCTTTCCGCCCAAGCCAGGGGGCCCATCGCATTGGCGTGGCGAACGCATTCAGGAAGATGTGCCCGGCTATTTCGCGGCGGTGCCGGCCGCCGTCGAGACGGCACGGGTGGCGATGAATATCCAATTCCCTCTCACGCCGTATGTGTTCGACCAGGAGCGCACCATGCGTCTGCCTTCGCTGGGCATGCGGCGCATGTATCGGCAACTGGCCCTAGAATTATGGAATTCCCTCGAGGCGGTGAATCCGACGGGGAAGAATCCGCTGGTCGACGATCTGACTACCGAGCCGATTGAAGACATCCACCCCGCCCGGGTGTTAGCGCTCAGTTATCTCAGTCATGCCGCGATGATGGTGACCGGCTACCGCCTGCCGTATATCAATACGCGCAACGACATGAATCCATCCAATGATGTCGACCTCAATCTGCCGGGAGCCGGAGCGGACCACGCGACCTATGTCGGCCAGGGAATGAATCAGTTTGCCGCCAACGATGCGGAGGCCAACCCTGACGGGTCCATCAAGGCAGACGCGACGCCCACCGCCGACGAGGATATGTGGGCCCAGCGCGCCCATGAAAACATGCTGAACTGGGCGATGCGCTTCGCGAGCAATTTTCCCAATGACCTGACGGTGCCGCGGCCCGCCAACCGTCCGATGAGCATGGATCGTCCGGCGTTTCTCTTCGATCTGTTTGACGGCGCCGGCAATGCCCGGCGTAACCCCAGCGCCGTGGTGACCTGGACCGATCCCAATCCGAACAATCGTGGCTGGCCACGCGCTGATAGGGCCTCGGTTAATGAATCATTTTATCAGCTCCTGTCGGCGGTGGATGGATCCGGTGGCAGCGCCTATCCAGGATTTGAAGGAAAAATGAGCGGTTGGAGCGGCAATGATGATGTCGTTGGGGATCTGAACCGGCACCCGAATTGGCGCGCCGGCTTCGATGCGCAGCGTTCACCCAACAATGGTCGCTACTGGGCTGACCAACCTTTTGCCGCGAGTGAACGCGCACGTGTGTTGGTGTTCTGGGCGGTGGATTGGAAATCGTACGTGGATGCCGAGACTGCACCATCGGCCCCGATGGATGCTGGGCTGTGGTATGACCGCGTCGGCGTTCAGTACCGCAACAGCCTCCTTCCCGAAGATCACCCTGAGGCGCCGCTCCTGTGGTCGACGTCGGCACGCAATTCTAAGAATGGCGGTGATTCAGATTCGCAGAGTTTCACGGTCTTTCGCAGTTCGGTGTGGAACGGTCAATTCGGTGCGGATCGTAATGTGAATGGGGTGCTGGATCGGGGTTCGGTGATGCCCGAGGTGCGCCTGCGTGCCAGCGAAGTCGCACGTTTTATCGTCTACGACAGCATCTCGTACCAAGCGTTGCGGCGATAAGGAATTCTGTGCGCTCAGCCTTCACTCTCATTGAATTGCTCATCGCGATGATGCTGTCGATGGTGATTCTCCTCGTCACGTTCGCAGTATTCCGGGTCGGCTCCTCGGCGATGAGCGTAGCGACGCGCTTGACCGTCGAAAACGAGCAGATCCGGCGAGGTATCGTGTTGGCCCTGGAGCAGAATGATTTCTGGACCGACTACGCAGACCCGGAATTTCCGTATGGGAAGGCCTATAACGGAATGACCACGATCAACAACGCAGGAGCCGAGGTGGCAGCCAGCAGTCCGCAAGCGGACAATCCCAATAATAAGCGGATCTTCCGCCGAGTAACCTTCGCGGAGACAGGATCATTCAATGTCAACTGGACCCATGTCCATGATCCCAGGTCGTGGTACCGCAATCACCTCGCGCCAAACCCGCGACCGGTCAGCCCAAATAGTTCCATCTCGGGACATGCATTCTGGGCGAATGCCTTGCACGCCGCCGGTGGCACGTGGAATCTGCGCTCATCAGATGTGCCGCCGGGCTGGGAAGCTCGGCATATCTGGGGTGATTACAGCCTCACCAGCAATACGGCGATGGATCCGGCGGTCGACCTGCGTGGCGCACGCCCCCGTCTGATGCTCGACATGTATATTCAGTTGGGCGTGGATGGCGTGGCCAACTACATGCCAGCTGGAACGATTCAACTCATTCAGCAGCCCAGTACGAATCTGGCTAACCGTGCCGCCAACCCCACCGATTGGCGCTATTGCTACAATGTGGGGGAAATACCCTATCAATTGGCAGCGCGCAATTCGCATACGGCGTGGAATGGCAGCCTGTATAGCGAAGAGAACCTGCGACCGTTTTGGCAGCCCCAGGTTTCTGGAACTAGTTGGGCCTCTGGTGGCAGCGTTGACCGGACTGGGGTGGTCGGTCCGACCACGATGCCCGCGGGGATTTCCGCCGCTTCGCTTGGGATCAACACCGATAACTGGCAACGCGCGCATTATTACGAAGGCTTGCAAGGTAGGAACGTCGGTCGGAATATGGCTTGGGCCGAAGACTTCGATAGCCGCATGAGCAGCGATGTCCTGCTGTGGGGAAACGTCTTCTTGCATTCCTGGAGCAATTCCGCCGGGGCCACGGTGATTTCGCCACGCTTGATCCATGTGGCCGCCCGGCATCCGTGGGGCGTCATGCAGAGTCGCACCAACAATTGGGATCTGCCACCGATTCAGGACGCCTATTTACGTGATTATGGCAACGTCTTGTCACTGTCACCGCAGAGCTATGCGAATGATCCGGAGCCGAATAAGCAAACCCGTCCGCCAGGATTACCCATGGTCTCGCTGACCTCGCTGCGTTACCGTTTCCGATCGGGTGAATTCAATAATAGCATCCTGCGCTTGGTCGATCCCGAGCGTGGGAAGACCGCGCAATTCGGCATTTTCGCAACCGGCACCACCTACCGTGGCGCTCGCCAGCATTGGGCCCTGGTGACGGACAATCCTGGGACCGCCGCATTCGATCCGACGCAGGGGGATGAATATCGATGAGCCGCCACGTGAGTCGCCAACCAAGCAGTCGCCAAGCGAGTGTGCTGATCGTCGTTGCTGGTATTGCTGCTATGTTGGCGGCTCTGGCGACAGCTTTTTTTGTCAAGGTTCGCTCGGAGGCGGTGAAGTCGCGGATTATCGTCCTTGAGGCGCAGGCGCGGGTGATGCTGAATGCCGGGCTGACCTATATCCAAGAAGGATCCCGTTTTGGTTGGGGAACGGAAGCCTACGGCTGGATCGACGTCCGTGATGGAAGCCTTGGTCCGCGTGGCCCGCTGCAGAGCAATGGCAGCGTGCCAGCTCCGACGTGGTGGCGCCCAGGCTATGGCGTTTATCCCCCCAGCGGAAATTTCCCCAGCCCAGGGGTGACCGCCTTCTGGCCAGCTCCGGGCGGGGCCGCGCGCTGTGATCTCTATGCGTGGACGCGTCCACCCTATGCGATCGAACTGACCTACGCCTACAATCCTGTTCCATTTGCCGAGGCCCAGACGCAAAACATCACCATCACCGGTTGGAGGCCGCCGGATTGGAATAATAAGGATTTAGTGCAGTGGCAATTCATTCGTCAGGCCTTTGGTGCCCCTGGGGCAAAAGGCGCCTTGCAGCCGCAGCCAATCGCTTCGACCTGGAACGATTTTGCTACCGGAGATCCGGTGCCGGTCAGCGGTTCGGAAGGGCTGGGTTGGTTCCGCTGTTACCGCGAAGGTTCAGCCGACCGTGATAATGACGGGGTGCCATTCTACGATCGCGTTGCCTTTCCTACGGGCCAGTGGTCGACCTTCATTATTACCTGCGCGGCGGGGGCCAGCCGCGGATTCCGTGACTGGGCTGAGGTGGTTGGCGAGGGCGCGGAAAATCAATTCAGCAACGATGAGCAACTCTTCCTCGAAATTCGCCGTGACGAGAGAATCCTGTGGTATCGCGTCGAATGGGGCGCAAATACCGGTGGCGTGTTCAAGCCAGTAGACCTCTACCTCGACAATAATGGCCAATACAATATCAAATCGTCACAGCGGATCCATGACCCGGCCCTGCTTGGTGGCGACCAACCCAGAAATTTCACCGGCACGATCCGCTGGATCCAACGCCTCGATCGGGAGCCGCCAAGATGGTGAGTCGCGCGGCACGATTTCCATGCGCTTTCACCCTCATCGAGATGCTGGTGGTGGTGGCGATCATCGCGGTTCTCGCCGGCCTGCTCTTGGCCAGCGTCGGCACCGTGCGTGAAAAAGTGAAGCGTGGCCGCAGTCAAGCCACCCTGGCTTTGGTCGCCACGGCCATTGAAGGCCGCGCCGCTGCTACGGGCGGTGCGGTTGCGCCGGGCGAACATCCGCTGGCCGGTTCGGCTGCGCCGCGGCCCGGCTTTATTCGGAATGCCGATGGCAGTGCAGTTGCCAGCATCGGCGAAGCGTATCGCGTGCAGGATGCTGCTTGGCTGCCATCTGGGTTCCGCCCGCGGATTCTGCGTAACAACGATCATTTTGTTGGCAGCCCGGCGTGGTCGGTCCCCGGTCTCTATGGTCTGCGTCGCGCCGAGATCGGTATTTTCGGGGCCTGGGATCGCCGGGTGACGACCTGGCGTAATCTCCCACGGCCGAGTTCGCGTTTTGACGCGGATAGCGACGGGCTGCTCGATTTTACTGCCGGTGGCGCCGATCCTGCTTTGTACTTCGATCAACAATTTCTGGTCGGCGAACTTGATGCCGATGCCGTCGCTCGTTCGCGGGCAGTGGTCGAACAGATGCTGGCTTCCGAGGTCATGGCCGAGCTGGCCAAGCTCAAGGCGATCCGGACCTATGACGGCAGCGCGGGCGTGCTCGCCAATGGTTTTGTTGCTGAGTTGGGGACCGTGCCGCAGTGGAAGCCGGGTACTTTGCAGGTGGCGGGGGCTTGGCATCGCTATGGCATTCTTGGCACCTCGGTGGTGGATGCCTGGGGAGTCGAAATCCTGTTTGGAACGTCGGCGAGCGGGGGTGCGGTATTCACCTCGGCCGGACGCGACGGTTTTTTCCGCTGGGATCATGGCCCCGATGCCACCTTCCAGACGACTGCCAATGCGACGCAGGCGGCAGGCGATGATCGGGATGGCAGCAGCGATAATATTCAGGCAGGTGGAGGAACACGATGAAGGTGCAACCCTATTCGACGCGGCCTTGCGGCCTGACCCTGATTGAGCTGCTCATCGTGATCACCGTGATGCTGGTTCTGGTCGGCATGTTGCTGGTGGTGGCCAACGAAGTGCGTATGCGTGCGCGCATTACCGTCACCACCAACCGTATGGAACAGGTGCTCACCGGTATCCAGCAGGTCCGTAGCGAAGGGGGTTCGGCTGCGCTGGGCTTGATTCAAGGCCCTCTCGGCATGCGCCTGACATTCGGTAGTATGCGCGAAGTCCTCGGTGAATTGAAGAACACCACCCGTTGGCCGGGCAATTTGTTCAGTCAGAGTGGCCAGCAGCCGCCGAATTTGCGCTATCGTGACCATGCAGGTGATTATCGGGATGAAGCACGGGTGACTTGGTTTCCGGGCGACCGTTACCCGTCGTATATTGGCGAAGATCTCGATGCCACCCTGGAATTGATGCCGTGGCCTGAGCTGTCGCCAACCCGACCCGACAAGGCCTGGTATCGGACGAGGTGGCCTGTTGCTTGGCCCGCGAGCGATTGGGATCAGGCGACACCTGGTGTCGTACCAGTGGTCTGGGGCAGTCCGTGGGGTCGCGCTGCTTGGCAGATGACCAGCGCAACGGTCGCGGGCAATCCGGTCACCTATGCGAATGGTGATCTCGCAACGACCAGCGATCCCCACACCCTGGCGGAATTATCACCCCTGGCGACCCTGGCACTTCTGGCTACCGGTGGGGTTCTCACCGACGGATTTACTGCGGCACACTATCGCAGCGATCGTGATCCCAACCGGCCCTGGAACGACGCCTGGGGAAATCCCCTGGTTCTCGCGAGTGCTGCCTATGTTCCTAACCGCCACGATGTTAAAAATGCCGAAGCCGATATGAATTATCGCAGCGTATCCCGTCCGCGCGACTTCCTGCTCAGCAAATCCTTGCAACAGCACGGGTTTCGCGCTGCTGTCTATTTGTCGATCGGATCGGTTGGTCCCGCTGTCAATGCGACCGATATTCCTGGGGTGCCGTCGCTGACCGCGGCGATGTCCTGGAGCGCCGCGGATGATGCCTTGGCCTTGCGCGGTCTGTGGAACCATATCCGCACCACTTGCCGGGCCAGCGAATGGACGCAGGACTCTTTTGCCAAGCCGGCGTGGGAGGGCCTGCGCCGGATCAAGCAGAGCAATGGCTTTTGCCTGTTGATGGCCCCGGTGGATATTCAATGAAAATTGCCTTGGTGATTCTTTTAATCTGCGGCATGGTGACGAGTGGATGTGGTGGTGCGGCAGCCGGAACGCCGACGATGGATGCTCCGTCATGGGCCAGCCTACATGGCACCTGGGTGGCCTCGGGCCCCGATGGCCGTGGCGGTAAACGGGTTCTTCGGCGCATCCTGATTGAGGAGACCGCGATTGAACAGGTCATCTATGATCCGCTCTTCGTTAGCGGGCAGCAAGGTGGGCAACCAGTCTACCGCAGCAGTCGCTATCCGATCGAAGTAATCAGCACCACTGCCAATCGCTTGGTAATCTCTCTCGCTGGCGGCTTGGAGATATGGACGGTAGATCCTCTTGGACCTGATGCTATTCGCATTGGTGGTCAGCAATTCAACCGCGAAGTCGCGGCTGCCCAGGCTCCATAGGTAGCCATCTCCCAGTCAAGGAGATGGGAAAAAAACCACGCAGCAGGGTCGACCTGGGCATGGTGTGCGCCCGGAAAAGGTCAGCGCCCCAGTGGTCGCTACGGAATATGCCAGCAGTTCATCACTGTCCTGCGCAGCAACGATCAAGGACAGCCCGTCCGGACTCAGCGCGAAATGGCGTGGGGTGGTCAGGCCCTCGCTCGGTCCAACGTGTCCTTGCGCAGTGAGTGCACCCGCACGTGTCCGTGAAAAAATGGCGACGCTGTCATGGCCGCGATTAGAGGCGTATAGCGTGCGCTGGTCGGAACTCAGGACGATATGGGCGGTGGTATTTGCTTGGGTAAAATCAGCAGGCAGCGTGCTGACGCTGGCGCCAGGTTGTAAACACCCGGCCTCGACCTGATAGCAGGTCACGGTCTGGTTCAATTCATTGACCACGTACGCTTGGCTGCTGTCGGCGGTGAACACGATATGACGTGGCCCGGCCCCTGTGGCGGTGGCGACCATCGGCGGATCGAGGGGCAGCAGTCGCCCGTTTTCAGCATCGAAACGGTATTGGGCGATCGCGTCGGACCCTTTGCACGGAACATACACAAACTTCCCGCTGGGATCGGTGATCGCCATATGGGCGTTGACCCCGGCCTGGTGCCGATCACTCATCGCGCCGATGGAACCGTCGGTAAGCACTGGGAAAACAGTGACGTGTCCGCTGCCATAATGCGCGACAAAGAGCCAGCGCCCGCTGGGATCCAGGCTCACATGGCAGGGGCCCTTGCCGCCGGAAGGGACTTGGTTGAGGTCGCGTAATGCACCGCTGGCAGGATCTCGGGCATAGGCGCGGACTGCGCCGTCGCCTCGTTCTTGGATCACATAGACGGCTCGGCCAGCGGGACGGAAAGCGCAGAACGACGGATTCGAACCGCTGGGGGTCGCGGCGCCGGCGACCAGGCTGCCGGATTCGCTCAGCGTGAAGGCGTGCAGGTCGCTGCCATTACCCGAAACCAGGAGCGCATGTTCAGCCATAACCGGCACCGTGAGCAGCAAACAGCCAAGGGCAAGGACGCGGAGGACTTCGCTCATGCTTGGCATACTGACGTGATTGCGGTCCAGCTCACCTGGAATCAGCTCCGTTGGTGAGCGTGGGGCAGACACGCGTCTAGGCGCCCAGTACCCGCTTTCGTCCCGGAGTGTCATTGCCATCATCCACGCTCATGGATCACGCGTGGTGGAAGGCAGTCATTCTCGGAGTCGTTGAGGGGCTGACGGAATTCCTGCCGATCTCTTCAACCGGACATCTGATTGTCGCGCGCGAGGCGTTGGGATTTTCCGACCCGCACAGTGTTTTTACCGTGGTCATCCAACTTGGGGCGATTCTCGCCGTGTTGGCGTATTTTTCGCGGCGATTCACCCGTCTGGGAGTTTCTCTGGTTCGCCGCGAGCCGGAAGGCTGGCACTTCGCCCTCAGTATCATCGTGGCTAGTGCACCCGCCGCGGTGATCGGGCTGGCGTTTGAAAAAGTCATCGAAGCGCACCTGATGCATGTTGGTGTCGTTGCGCTGACCCTGGCTTTGGGCGGGTTGGCCATTCTTCTGATCGAACGCGGGCAACGGAAATGGGTGCATGATAATGCTTGGCACCTACCGCTGCGCATCGCCCTGCTGATCGGTTGTTGTCAGCTGCTTGCCCTGATTCCAGGCGTTTCCCGCAGCGGTGCGACCATCCTGGGTGCGATCCTGTTGGGCTGTTCGCGCACTGCAGCGACTGAGTTCAGCTTTTTCCTCGCCATACCGGTTATGCTGGGCGCTTCCCTGCTGAAGCTGGTGAAATATCACGAGCACCTGGACGACCAGATCGTCGCCATTCTGATCGGTTTCGTGGTCGCATTCATCGTTGCCCTGGCCACCATTCATTGGCTGTTACGCTATGTCGCCACCCATGATTTCCGCGGCTTCGGCTGGTATCGCCTGGCTGCCGGCCTGATTCTGGCCGCTCTGGCTGCGGGTGGAATTATTGACGCGGGCACCGCGCACGAACCTGATCCCGCACCGTCTGCGGGAATGACCAGCCCGGAGATTCCCCATGCTGATCGTCCTTGAAGGCATCGACGGTTGCGGCAAGACCACCCAGTCCCGCCGCCTCGTCGACCATCTGCGGGCCGAGGGCCGCACGGTGACACCATTGCGCGAACCGGGCGGCACCCGCCTGGGTGAATCCGTGCGCGCATTATTGCTCGATCCCGCCACCGAGGCGGAACCCACCGCCGAATTGTTCGGCTATCTCACTGCGCGGGCGCAATTATGTGCTGCCGTGATCGCCCCGGCTTTGGCCCGCGGCGAAACCGTGGTTCTGGACCGTTTTTATCATTCCACCTTGGCGTATCAGGGCTACGGCCTTGGCCTGGATCTCGATCTGGTCCGTGCCGCGATCCGTCTCGCCATTGGCGGGGTTCGTATCGATCACGCTGTATGGATCGATCTTGATCCGGTCGTAGCCGCGCAGCGCCGCGCGCGCGTGCGGGCAATGGACGATCGCATCGAGGCCCGCGGCCTAGCGTATTTACAGAAAGTCCATGCCGGCTTCGCCAGCCTCGCGGCGGCGGGGGAATTGCAGCGCATCGATGGGCACCGCAGTGAAGACGAAATTGCCGCCGATATTCTGCGTGCGCTGAGCTAAGTTGATCTCGTCAAACGGAGCCGACGCTGACCCCTCAGCCCGGGTCGGTGTCACCGTTATTGAGCAGACTATTGCGCATGGTGATGATGGCGCGCGCGGTAGCGACCACGCGGCAGGGCCGTGCGCAGGCATCCAGAGCATTGATCAGCGGTAGTTTATAATCCGGCGGGCAGTCGGGCAGCGCCTCGAGCAACGGCATTTCCAAACGCGCCCAGGCGGCGGTAATCGCCGTGCTGTCCTCGCGCTTGGCGAGTTGGTCAAGATAATGAGCCGCCGCGATGCAACGTGCAGGGCCGTGTGCGGTGAGCACGCGGCCAAGCTGGCCACGCATCGCCGTGCCGCCGACGGCAAAACGTGCGCGCAGCCACACGATCAGAAAGAGGGCGGCGGACCCGCCGACCAGGATGACGAGCACGGGAATCAGGAAGGCGCGCATGGCGCCAGCGTAGTGGCTCCTGGGGACGCGACCAGGGTCGTGAGTTCTCCGCTTCCGTGGCGCCGTGACAGCGGTGCAATCCCCAAGTGAGCGACCCCGACGCATTCCTGGTGGACGAACCGCACCCCGAACCCGGTTCCCTGGCCCACGCCTGGCAGGGCCGCGGCGCCGACTCCAATCCACGCAACCGTTTCGAAGGCACCGTCAGCCATGCCGGCCCCGATTACGACCCGGGCGATGAAATCGCGCCGACTACCCAAGTACACGACGATACCACCCGTTCGATTCTGTCCTGGAATGACAGCCCCGATGTGCCTTTTGCGTGCAGCGTCAATCCCTATCGCGGCTGCGAGCATGGCTGCATTTATTGTTATGCCCGGCCCTACCATGAATTTCTCGGTATGAGTGCCGGCCTGGATTTTGAAACCCGACTGCTGGTCAAGCGCAATGCTGCAGCATTGTTGCGCGCGGAATTGGCCAAGCCCAGCTGGGTGCCGCAAGTCGTTAATCTGTCTGGCGTCACTGACTGCTATCAGCCGATCGAACGGCAGTACCGGGTGACGCGGGAATGCATCGCGGTGCTCGCCGAATTGCGCAACCCGACCACGGTGATCACCAAGAATCGACTCGTGGTCCGTGATATTGACCTGTTCCAGGAATTGGCGCGCCATCAGGCGGTGGCAGTGTCGATCTCGGTGACGACCTTGCGTGATGATCTTGCCGCTTCGTTGGAGCCGCGTGCGTCGCGGCCGCAGGCGCGCCTGGCCGCGATTCGCGCTCTGGCCGACGCAGGAGTTCCGGTCGGAGTGAATGTCGCCCCGGTCATTCCTGGCCTGACCGACGTGGAAGTGCCGGCGATCGTCGCCGCTGCGGCCGAGCACGGGGCGCGTTATGCCAATACCACCATCGCTCGCCTACCGGGTGCGGTCGAAGATTTGATGGGCGCCTGGCTCGATCGCCACCAACCCCTGGCTAAGGCTAAGATCATCGGTCGCATCCGCGCGGCGCAGGGAGGGCAGGGGGTATCCACCCACTTTGGCGAGCGCATGCGCGGCCTTGGCGCCCATGCCGAGCAGTTCCATGCTTTGTTCGATCTGGCCTGTCGCAAACACGGCCTGCTGCGGCGGTGGCCGGATCTGTCGGCTGCAGCCTTTCGTCCGCCAGGCGGGCGCCAACTGTCGATATTTGACTCCTAGTCTTCAGGCAGAGATAAACTAAGCATGCAATCATCGCGATGAAACCATTGAAAAAAGAACTATAACAATGGTCATTCCTGAAATAAGTCGCTTGGTTGTAAGCGAACGGAATTGGCGCTCGACATCGCTCGCCACACCCCATGATGCAGTTCCCCCAAAGCCAGTGTGCAGGTCTTCGACCCTTATCTGGCTGCTGACGTGCGGACGATGCACAAGGAACTGCCATGAATGCTCCCCAGCCGATCGCAAAGCCCATGACCGGCGGTGAAATGGTCATCGCCTGCCTCGAACGTGAAGGTGTGGAGCACATCTATGGCTATAGTGGTGGTGCCGCGATGCCGATCTTCGACGCGTTGGTCGATTCCAAGATCAAGTTGGTTCTGGTTCGCCACGAACAGGGCGCCACCCATATGGCAGATGGCTTTGCCCGTTCGACGGGCCGCCCCGGAGTGGTCTTGGTCACCTCGGGCCCGGGCGCGACCAATTGCGTCACCGGTCTGCTGACCGCGCTGATGGACTCGGTGCCGATGATCGTGCTCACTGGGCAGACCATCACTCCGATGCTGGGCAAAGACGCCTTCCAAGAGGCCGACGTCACTGGCATCACCTATCCGGTGGTCAAGCACAGCTATCTGGTCAAGGACGCCGCCGATATTCCGCGGATCATGAAAGAAGCCTTTTATCTCGCCACCACGGGCCGCCCCGGACCGGTGCTGATCGATTTGCCCAAGGACATCACCCAAGGTCCGTGCAGCGCTCCTTTCGTCGACACGGTTTCACTGCCGGGATATCGTATTCCGGGCCGGGCTGATCAGGATGACGTGCGCAAGGCCGCGGAATATCTCAGTAAAGCAAGACGCCCGGTGTTGTACGTTGGTCATGGCGCGGTCATCGCCGGGGCCGGCGAAGCGATCATGCGCTTGGCTGAAAAAATGCAGGCTCCCATCGTCAATACGCTGCTCGGCAAGGGCGCGTGCCGTGAAGATCACCCGCTGCATCTGGGCATGCTCGGCATGCACGGCACTGCCTATGCAAATAAAGCAGTCGACGGCTGCGATTTGATTATGGCCATCGGTGCGCGCTGGGACGATCGCATTACCGGCAAGCTCAGCGAATTCTGCAAAGACGCAATCAAACTGCACATCGACATCGATCGCGCTGAATTTTCCAAGATCGTGCGTCCCCACGTCAGCATGCTCGGCGATGCCAAGCTGGTGATTGAGGATCTGCTGCCCCTGGTCACCAAGGCCGATACCGCCGACTGGCTCAAGGAGACCGTGGCTTGGCGCAAGCAATTCCCCCTGAAATACCAGAAAAAGGGCGGTCTGCGTGCGCAGTACGTCATGGACCGATTGGACAAGTTGGGTGGTCGTGATTGCATCGTCACCACGGATGTCGGTCAGCATCAGATGTGGGCAGCGCAATTCTGTTTGACCACCAAGAATCGGCATTGGATGTCCAGTGGCGGCGCCGGCACCATGGGCTTCGGCTTCCCATCGGGTATTGGTGCGGCCATCGGCAATCCCGGCAAGACCGTGTGGGCCATCGTCGGCGACGGCGGTTTCCAGATGACCTTATGCGAATTGGCGACCGCCTTTCTGCAAAAGGCCAACGTTAAGGTCCTGATCATCAACAATCATTACCTGGGCATGATCCGGCAGTGGCAGGAATTGTTCTTTGATAATCGCCTGTCCGGCGCTGACCTCGAAGGCAACCCCGATTTTGTCAAGGTCGCCGAAGCGTATGGCGTCAAAGCTAAGCGCGTGAAGCGCGCCGCCGATGTCGATAAAGCCCTGAAATGGGCAATGTCGTTTGTTGGTCCTGCCGTGGTCGAGGCCGAAGTGGTCAAGGAAGACAACGTCTTCCCGATGATCCCCGCCGGCGCCGCCCTGTCGGGCATGATCATCGAAAAGCCCAAGCACCGCATGGAAAAACCCACGGGATCTACCTAATCAGGGGACTCCCGGAATCAGACCCCGGGATGGCTTTGCCATTATCCCCCGTGGTCTGAATCCTCCGCCCTCCGAACCTGCCGTTCAATCAGGGGCCCCCGGTTCTTTTTTACTGCCCGCTGCTATTTTCCGATTCCAACCTCTGCTTATAGACTTCCGGACCTCCGGACTTCCGGACTCCCGGACTTCCCGACCGACCTCCGGACTTCCGGACCCACTCGCCATGACCACCGCCTCGACCCTCGCCACCAACCTCCACACCATCTCCCTGCTGGTGCGCAACAAGCCCGGCGCCCTGGTGCGCATCGCGCTGAGCTTCAGCCGCCGGGCCTACAACATTGAATCGCTGGTGGTCTCGCCTGCCTTCGATATGGAGATCGAAGGCTATAAATCGCAGCCGGGTGAGTTTTCGCGGATGACCATCACCTGCTCGGGCGATCCGGATAATTTCGAACAGATCGTCAAGCAGCTGGAAAAGCTCATCGATGTCGTGCATGCCATCGATCATACCGGCCAGGCGGTGATAGAATGCGAAGTGGCCCTGGTGAAGATGAAGGTCGGTCTTGGCGATCGCACCGAGATTCTCCAGATCGCGGAAACCTATCGCGCCAAGGTCGTCGATTATGGCCACGATTCCCTGATCGTGCGTTGCTCGGGCGAAGGCGACAAGATTGAAGCACTGATCGCCCTACTGAAGCCCTTTGGCATCATTGAATTGGTGCGTTCGGGCAAGATTTTGATGACGCGGGGTTTGGTTACTACTTGAATTATATCGGAATATATTCCGGTGTTTTTAGGTAAATGTCCTAGGTCCTAGGTCCTAGGTCCTAGGTCCGCACCAGCGTCAGATAGATGGGCGAGTTGATATTATCGCTCACGATGAACGGAGCAGAGGTGATGTCATTTCACTCTCGGGACCTAGGACCTAGGACCTAGGACCTAGGACTCAGACCGGGCAGTGGACGTAGAAAAGGTTGGATTCCGAGAATGCGTCGCCCTCCATTAAGTCTGCTCGGTCTGATTGCAGGTGCGATTCTGATTGGACTGGTGCCGATTGGGGTGCGTTGGAGTAGTGAATGGGGTGGGCTTGGCTCTTTGGCGACGGGATTTTGGCGGTTTGCGTTGGCGGCGGTGCCGCTGTTGGCGTGGCAGGGTTGGCAAAGGTGGCAGATCGCGCGGCGCCGAGATGGATTGGTGAGGCCTGCGCGTGTCGAGAAAATGATAGCTGAACCAATTGTCGCGACCCCATGGCGACCGGGCATATTGATCGTGTGCGGCCTGGCTTTTGCGGCGGATATCGGCTGTTATTTTGTTGCGATTGGCTTGACCTCGGTCGCCAATGCAACGTTGCTGTCAAATTTTGCGCCGATCGTGGTGGTCGGTTTCACGGCGTGGATTCTGCGCCGGCCGGTGGCGTGGATGGGCTGGCTGGGGGCGGTGGTGGCTTTTGTCGGTGTGGGTTTGCTGGCGCGGCGATCGTTGGCCGAGACCTCCGTGTTGACTGGCGATGCCTTGGGCCTGCTGTCCGCGTTATTTTACGGCCTGTATCAATTGGCAATTGCGCACGCTCGCCGCGATCAGCCGGCCCTGCGGGTGATGACCGCGGTGGCCGTGGTGGGCGCGCTGGCCTTGGCCGGGCCCGCATTTCTGCTCGAGGACGTGCATGTGCCCACCCAGGCGTGGGGCTGGAGCGTTCTGATCGGCCTGGCTTGGGTCACCCAGATCGGTGGCCAGGGGCTGATCACCTGGTCCTTGGCCCACTTGCCCGCGTCATTTTCGTCGGTGGTGCTACTCATCCAGCCGGTGGTGGCAGCGATCTTGGGCTGGTTGCTGTTTGCCGAATCGCTGGGCGCGTGGCAACTGCTTGGCGCGGGGCTGGTGCTGAGCGGGATCGTGCTTGCCCGCAATGCGCTCAGCGCTTCGCCGCGACCGTGAGTTCGGTGAAGGTCAGATTGCCGGCATCGATCTGCTGATTCTGCACCGGCAGAAATGCGATCTCCTGTCGAGCATCCAATTCCAGCATGATTGGCTCAATAATCGCTTCGCCATCGGCAGGCAGAAGGATCTTTTTAATTTCAACCAGCCGTTTACGGGGGGCACTGTCTCGGCGGAGGATTAACAGGTTGGCCTGGCCGCTCCCGGCCCAACACTTGAACTGGACCTTGCCAGCAATGCCGTAGGTGGCACGGGTGGGAACCATCAGCACGAGGGCGCAGATTTTGCGGCCCGGTTCATTAGTGCGCGGCGCGAACCGAAAGCTCTAACTGACTGGAATCATTGAAGCTCGCATACGGCTGACCGCCGTGCAAATGATCCGGGGCTTCCCATGTATCACCGGCCCAGATCAGCGGCGTCCAATTGGCGTAGCCGAGATAATCGTCGGGCCACATGCGATCCAGGCGCTACATGGGGATGCCTTTGACCACCGCCGGGTAGCCGTCACTGGTTGTGTTCTTGCTGCCGTTCCACACCCGGGGCAATTCCAGGGGATGACTTCAGCGCACAGGCCAGCAGTGAAGGTAAGCAGGACCAGGAGGGAGAGGGGGCGGATCATGGCAATTCACGTCACCACACCGGAAAATGGTGCAAGGAGTGCGTTCCTGTCGGCGTCAGAACCAAGATGTCTCGTCTCAGCCGCCGCCGAACATCCGCATCATGCTGCTTAAGTCCGCTCCGGCCATGAGCTTCTGCATCTGTTCCTCGGCCGTGGCGCCGTAGCGCTGGCGGTACAGGCGCAGGGCGTCGGACAGAGCGGCGGCGATCAGGTCTTCGAGCATGCCGACATCGCCCTCGGCAGCAGCGGCGGCGGCGGGGGCGATAGTGACCTTTTCCACGGCCAGCAGGCCATTGATGCGCAGGGTCACCGCTCCGCCACCGGCGCGGCCTTCGAATTGGGAGGTGGCTCGGTCTTTATCGGCTTGTTTGACCGAATCGGTGACAGGGCCGGCGGCGCGCATCAGGTGTTCAAGATCCATACCCGATTCGACTGTGTCGGGTCAGGTGCGCAACGGCGCATTCACCCGCATCGACTGCAGCATGCCTAAGCCGATGAACGATGCGAGCAGACTGGATCCGCCATAACTGAAAAAAGGTAACGTGATTCCCGTGACCGGCATCAAGGCCAAGGCGACCGCGAGATTGATCGTCTGCTGGCCCATGATCAAACTGACGAAACCGACGCCGACCAATTTGCCGAAGGGATCCCGCGCCTGCACGGCCGCGTGCAGTCCGGCGAGGCCGAACAATAAAAAAAGGAGAACGGCGGTCGCCGAGCCCAGAAAGCCGACTTCTTCACCGACGACCGCGAAAATCATATCGGTGTGTTTCTCCGGGAGCCAGCCGAGGCGATTCTGATCGCCGGCGGCATACCCTTTTCCAGTGACCTGCCCGGACCCGATCGAGCGGATGGAGCGCAGCGTCTGATACCCTTCGGCGCGCGCATATTCCTCTTTTTCTGGATGCAGCCAGGCCTGGATGCGGTGGTACTGATATGCCCGGGCTCCTTCGGTCGGCAGACTGGCAACCCCAGCGATCAATAGTCCTGAGCCAAGCAGGGCCATCAGGATCAGATGCCGCATTTGCATGCCGGCGTAAATCAACATCGCTACCGCCATGGGCAGAAAGGTCAGGGCAGAGCCAAGGTCCTCCCGCGCCAGAAAGGCCGCCGGCAGTCCGGCAAACGCTAGCGCGCCCAGCATATGCGGTAATTTGCGCGCGTCGAATCCGGGCCGAGTGAGAATAAGCGCGGTGCCGAGCAGGATCGCCAGCTTGAGGAATTCTGAGGGTTGCAAACGCAGCGGACCCAGCGCGATCCAATTATGCTGACCTTTGATCGACGGGACCAAGGCGGTTCCCGCCAACAGGGTCATCACGATCAGAATGCCCCAGGCGCCGAGGTACGCGGGCATCGCCATGCGTTTCCAGCTCAGCGCGCTGACGTGGGCGCTGAGCATAAATCCGACCAGGGCGATGACACACCAAGCGAGTTGCAACTGCGCTTCACGGCCCAGGCCATAGCGCTCACCGGGGTCGTAGGTCGCACTGACGACAAAGGCCACCCCGATAGCGGTCAGCAGGCACGCCAGCAGCAGCGGCGCCCAGACGACCTCGCGCAGGCGCAGGCGATGGAGCATGGGGGCATGGTGGGGAAAGTTCGCACATTCGGAAGTCCGGAAGTCCGGAAAGTCCCGGTACCCGCTGTTGCGGCGCTGACTCTTTACCGCTCCGGGATCGTCCGCACACTCCCCGCCCCGGAGAAAGTCCCATGCCCAAGCTCGCCATCGACCGTCTCGACCTCAAGGGCAAGCGCGTGCTCATGCGCGTCGACTTCAACGTCCCCCAGGACAAGAAGACCGGCGCGATCACCAACCCCGCGCGCATTGCTGCGGCTCTGCCGACGGTGCAGTACGCCTTGGATCAGGGGGCCTCGGTGGTGCTGATGTCGCACCTCGGCCGTCCGGATGGCAAAAAGGTCGACACATATTCGCTCGCCCCGGTGGCGCAGAAAGCCAGCGAGCTGCTCGGCCGCCCAGTGCGCTTCCTGAGCGACTGCGTCGGCGCCGAGGTCGAAAAAGCCTGCGCCGCGCTGAAACCCGGCGAAGTTGTACTCTTGGAAAACCTGCGCTTCCACATCGAAGAAGAGGGCAAAGTAAAAAACGAAGACGGCACCAGCACCAAGGCCGACCCCGCCGCGGTCCAGGCGTTCCGCACCTCGTTGACCAAGCTCGGCGACGTCTATGTCAATGACGCCTTCGGCACCGCGCATCGTGCGCATTCCTCGATGGTCGGCGTTGAATTACCCAAGCGCGCCGCCGGCTTTCTCCTGAAGAAGGAACTCGAGGCATTCGCCCAGGTCCTCGAGAATCCCAAGCGTCCGCTGCTTGCCATGCTCGGTGGTGCCAAGGTCGCCGACAAAATCCAACTTATCGAAAGCCTGCTCGACAAAGCTGATGAGATCATCATCGGCGGCGGCATGGCGTACACCTTCCTCAAGACCTTGCAGGGCATGAAAATCGGTAAGTCGCTGTTCGATCCCGCCGGTGCAGAAATCGTCGGAAAATTAATGGACAAGGCCAAGGCCAAGGGCCGCACCATCCATCTGCCCGTCGATTTCCTCGCGGCCGATGATTTCAGCAACAGCGCCAAAATCCAGGTCGTTACCGTGGAACAAGGCATTCCCGACGGCTGGGAAGGCCTCGACTGCGGTCCCGCCACTATCGCGCGCAATCGCGAAGTCATCGCCCGCGCTCAGACCATCATCTGGAACGGCCCTTTCGGCGTCTTCGAAATGGCCAGCTTCGACAAAGGCACCCGCGCCGCGATGGACGACATGGTCACCGCCACCAAGCGTGGCGCCGTCACCATCATCGGCGGTGGCGACACCGCGACTGCCGCCGCCAAATGGGGCACCGAAGACAAGGTCACCCATTGTTCAACCGGTGGCGGCGCCAGCCTGGAATTGCTCGAAGGCAAAAACCTTCCGGGGATTGCGGCACTTTCGGACGTTTAAATCTTTTTTGACGCAACGTTCATTGCCACTTGGTCCTGCGTCCTGCGTCCTGCGTCCTACGTCTTCGAAATGTCCGAGGTCCGAGGTCTCGCATTTTGATACGGGGATGGCTCCGTTCACGCTCAGAGTTCGCTGCCGCGAGACTTCCGGACTTCGGGACTTCCGGACTTCCGGACCTGCGCGTCAGGTCTTCCGGCCACTTGCGTCGTCGGTTTACGTATTTTCGTCGTTGACCGTCGCAGCGGTCGGGCCGCGGTCGCGCCAATCACTGCACCGCTGACAATAAGCGTGAGCGCTGCGAGCTGATGCCAGCCGGGTTGGCGTTGGTCGAGCAGCAGCAGCCACGCGGTGGAAAGCAGCGGGGTGAGATAGGCCAGGGTGCCGATGACGAGGGGGTCGCCGCGTTTCAGCGCGGCGTCCCAACACAGAAATGCGATGCCGAGGGGGCCGATGCCCATGGCGGCGATAATCAGCCACTCCCATGGGGCCAGGCTGCGCACCGTCGGCATCAAGGTTCCCAACGCGGCGGCGATGCCCAGGGCGATGGCGCCAGATACCACGCAAAAACCACCGACGGCGGTAGTGGCGAAGGGCTTGGCGCGTTTGGTGAGCAACGAATACAGCGCCCACACCAGCGCTGCCCCGGCGGCGAGCGCATAGCCGGTGCCGCCGTCGCGCAGCGATTCGCCGCCAGGGAAAAAAAGGCAGGCGCAGCCCGCCAGGCCAGCCAGGGCCGCGCAGGTATGGCGCCACGACCAAGCCGTCTTGGGGAGAATGACCGGCGCCAGGATCACCAACAGCAAGGGCCACAGATAATTGATCAGGTTCACCGCGACTTTCGGGGCGTAGGCGAAAGCACTGAAGAAAAGCAGGTGATAGCCCAAAATGCCACCCACGCCGAGCAGGCGGATCGGGGTGGGCACTTCCCATTCCCGCCAGCGCGGCGCCGTCAGCAGGCCGCCCAACAGCAGCCCGAACCCAGCGATCACCAGCGGTGACCGTCCCGCCAGCACGGCGGCGCCAACGGCCAGGGTGCTCCACAGCAGCAGGGCGACGGTGGTGAGCACATAGGCGCGGCGATCCATGGTTGTTGCGCAGCCTCGCCGCCGGCTGTCGTCACACCAGCGCGGCTCGCGCCTGGACTCAGCCTGCATCCACCGCACGCTCCCTTCTTGACCTTGGAGATCCCGACATGGCAACGATTCTCGTCACCGGCGGCGCTGGATATATCGGCTCGCATACCTGTGTGGAATTGCTCCAGGCAGGGCATCAGGTCATTATTCTCGACTCGCTGGTCAACAGCAGTGCCAGCGCGCTGGATCGTGTGCGCACCATCACCGGCAAATCGCTGGTCTTTCATCAGGTCGACTGCGTCGATCGTGCCGCCCTGGATCGTATATTCGCGGCGCAAAAAATTGACGCAGTCATCCATTTCGCTGGCCTGAAGGCCGTCGGCGAATCGGTGACTCAGCCGTTGCGCTATTATTCGAACAATGTTACCGGCACTATCCACCTATTGGAGGCCATGCAGCAGGCCGGAGTCAAACGCCTGGTATTTTCATCGTCTGCCACCGTCTATGGCGATCCGGCCAGCGTGCCCGTCAGCGAAGGTTTCCCGCTGTCCGCGACGAATCCCTACGGCCAAACCAAACTGACCATCGAATTGATCCTGCGCGACCTGGCTCAGGCCGACCCGACCTGGCGGATCTGCGCCCTGCGCTATTTCAATCCCGCCGGTGCGCACAGCAGCGGGACTATGGGCGAGGACCCCAATGGTATTCCCAGTAATCTGATGCCCTTCGTGCTCCAAGTCGCGGTCGGCAAACGCGACAAGCTCATGGTTTTCGGCGGCGATTATCCGACCCCGGATGGCACCGGCGTACGCGACTTCATCCATGTGGTCGATCTGGCCGTAGGCCACCTGGCTGCCTTGGACCGCCTGGATGGATTGGCGCCATTCACCCCGGTCAATCTGGGCACGGGCCGCGGCAGCAGCGTGCTCGACATGGTGCGGGCTGTCGCTGCCGCGAGCGGCCGCGAGATTCCCTACCAGATCGCTCCGCGCCGCCCCGGCGACGTCGCCGCGAGCTACGCGAATCCTGCCTTGGCCCAGAAACTGCTCGGTTGGCAGGCCCAGCGGGATCTGGCTGCCATGTGCCGCGATGGCTGGCGCTGGCAGCAGACCAATCCCAACGGATATAGCGGTTGATGCCCAGCGTTGTGCGTTCGGGGAAGGGTGGATAGGCTGCCGCCATGTCAGCCCGCCCCCAAAGCAGTACCAGCCGCATTCTGACCGTATTCATGCTGGTCGGATTTGGCGCGCTCGTCTGGTTCGTCGCTCCGTTCTTCCTCCCGGTCTACCGTTGGATCCACGTCGATTTCGCCGACGTCTCAGCCAAGGCGAATGCCAATGGTTACAAGGTGACAGCCGGCCAGGTGGGCGAGAAATATAAGGTAGAGTTCGGCTACCTGCCACGCGGCAAGGGAGACCCGCGACCGTTTGTCCTCCTGAAGATGACGCCTGAATATTACAGCATTATTCCCGACGACGATTTTTCGGTGGATGAAGAGGGCCTGCTCCTGCGTGCGACCATCATCAACGACCGGACTGGCGAACCACCAAGTGCATTCATGCTCGGTACCGGTCAATTCAAGGATCGCTATTTCCGTGCCGAAGCTTGGCGTTTCCCGCCGAAATCTTTAGGCCTCAGCACCGGCGAGCGGCCGGTCATCCTCTACGATACCATGACCATTGAACATATGTCGCTCGGCGAGGCCCAGTACCAACAGAGTTTAGTCGATAATCCCGGAGTGACCATCCCAGACGACGACGGCTGGGAGCCCACGCTGGCGGAATAATTCGGGCGTGTGGTTTAGCGCCAGCGCTCCCGCCCCAAATGCACCGCCAGCGTGCGTAAAGCCTGCGCCGCGGGCGAGGTCGCATCATGCAGGAATGGCCGCCGCCCGCGCACCGCGTCAACGACGCGGTGATCGCGCGGTATCCACCCGGCCATCCCCAAATCGCGGCCTAAATAGGCCTGAGCCACCTTGCGCAGGCGCGCCGCGGTGGCGCTGGCATCATCACCATCACGCGCCTGATTGATCAGCAGGCGCACGTCCTGGCCAGGAGACTGCTGTTCCAGCACTTTGATCAGCGCATAGGCATCGGCCACCGAGGTCGGTTCCGGGGTCACCACGGTCAACACGATCCGACTGGCCATCAGCGGCATCAGCACTTCCCGGCCCAGGCCAGCGGCGGTGTCGATGACCAGAACGTCCCACGGCCCGCTGGTCGTCAAAGTGGAGAGATCCTGAAGCAACCGGGTGAAGGTGCGGTCATCGAGCCGGGTCAATTCATCGTGGCCACTAGCGGCCGGCACAAAATCCAGGCCATGTTTACTGGGTGTGATGATATCAGCCAACGTGCGACGACCGTGGACGACATCCAGCAGACTGTGTTCTGGCGTACTGCCCAGCAACACATCTGCATTGGCCAGAGCGAGATCAAAATCGACCAGCAGTGGGCGCAGGCCCTGCGCGATCAGGGCTAGCGCTAAGTTCACCGCAATGCAGGTCTTGCCAACGCCGCCCTTGCCGCCGGTGACGGCAATCGCCGGGAGACGGGGCAGGGCCTCATTTCGCGTCGCTTGCGCGCGTTCACGCAGACGAACAGCCTGATCATCGAATGGGCGGGGGGCGTCGACCACTGCGATCACGCGTCCGCACCAACGGTCGCGCGGGCAAAGATACGATCGACGACCAAGCGGGCGTTGCCGGTGGCGATGTCGTCGGGCACTTCCTGGCCGGTAGTGAAATAAGCCGGCTGTAGGGCGTGGCGGCGCAGGCAGCCGTACAGACGCCCAGCGGCTGCACATTCATCCAGCTTGGTGACCACTGTGTGCGACAAAGGCAGCACCGAAAAGCGTTCGACGACAGCGGCGAATTCGGCGCGGCCACAGGTCGCAGGCAGGGCGAGCATCACCGCCAGACCGCTGCCACTGCCCGCGGCAGCGCGGCAAAAGGCGCGCAGTTCGTGCACGCGGGCGGCGTCGGCGGGACTGCGTCCGGCGGTGTCGATCAAAACATGGTCGCAGTCGGCGAAGCCAGCCAGGGCCTTGGTGAATTCGGCTGGGGTTGAGGCGACAGCAAAAGGCACGTCGAGCAGATCGGCGTAAGCTCGCAACTGATCCTGGGCCCCGATGCGATAGGTGTCGATGGTGATGATGCCGACGCGGGCTTTGCGCCCATGAACGAGCTGCGCCGCCAGCTTGGCTAGAGTGGTGGTCTTGCCGACGCCGGTCGGGCCGACGATCAATAAATGGCGGGTCGTGGCCCAATCTATACCGGCGACACAGGGCATGGATCGTGTCAGCCACGCGTGCAGAAATACTTCACGCCGGGCGGGCGCAAGGCGATCGCCAGCGCTGGTGACCACCTGCGCCAATTCCCGCTGGAGATCATCGGGCAATTCTGCGGCAACAAAAATATCATTGAGATCGTCAGGCAGCTCGCTGGCGCTAGCGCGACCGCTGGCGAGACGGCCAAGCTCAGCGCGGATGGCCGCCAGTTCGCGGGATAATTGACCGCTTTCGGCAGGCGCAGCCGTGGCAGCCGCAGCGGCAGGCATGGCAGTCAACATCGCCGGGCGCTGCGCATCGGCGCCGTAGCGGAGGGCGGCCTGGGATGACGTTGTTGGTGAGAGTGTAGGAGCCGGTGTGGGTGCCGCGGCGGGCAGGCTTGGACGCACCTGCCGCGTGGCGACAGTCGGCGTGCTATGTTCCAGGGCGGCGACAATTTCATAACCGACGGTTCCAGCCAGTACTCCCGCGCCTTTGACGCTACGCGTCTCCACGATCAGGGCGTTTTCACCCAGATCATTTTTTACCTTGGTCAGGGCTTCGGCGACGGTGCGTCCGGAATAACAGCGAATAATCATAGGTGAGTTCCCGGAATTCAACGTGCAGGGGTGGGAATGGCGACGGTGGCTACGACTTGGACATCAATGCCCGGCCCGATTTCACTGAACGAGCACACCGCCAGATCAGGGTGAAAGCGGCTGGTAATGCCGCGCAAATGCCGGCGCAGCTGGGCGGTGGTCAATAGTACCGCTTCGTGGCCAGCGGCTGCTGCTTCCTGCACCGCTTGGCCGATGCTGTCGACCAGGGTTGACGCTTCCATGGGTTGGATTCCCAGGTGACCGGCCTGCCCAGCGCCGACGATGGCCTGGCTCAAACGGGCCTCGGTGGCGGGCTCCAGAATTACTGCCCACAGGCGGCGTTCGCTATCGAGCCAGGGCGAGATGACCGTGCGGCCGATACGCGTGCGCGCCTGTTCGGCGATCAGCGCCGGGTCGCCATTGGGCATATCGGCGATGGCTTCCAGAATCTTTTCGAGATTGGTCAGCGGTACTTTTTCATCAAGGAGCAGACCCAGCACTTTTTGTACGGTGCCGAGTTTGGCGTTGGTTTCGATATCCTTGACCAGCACCGGATGCTCTTTCTTGAGCGCCTCAAGGAGTGCCTGGATATCTTCACGATTGAGGATCTGCCCCGCCTGTGCTTTCAGCAGAATGGTGAGGTGGGTGATAAAGGCCGACGCCGGGTCGGTAACGGTGTAGCCCAGCCCTTCGGCTTCGGCGCGGCGCGCGGATTCAATCCACACCGCGTCTAAGCCAAAGGCGGGTTCTTTGGTTTGCTGGCCTTGGATCGGGCGGGCGACACTGCCGCCATCAATGGCTAGCAGGCGATCGGCGTGTAATTCCCCGCTGGCGATAGTCTGACCATGCAAGAGCACGCGATACTGCGTCGGCGGCAATTGCAGATTGTCTTTGATGCGGATCGGCGGAATCAGCAGGCCCTGATCGCGCGCTAATTGTTTGCGTAAAGTGGTGATACGTTCGAGCAAAGTGCCGCCGCGTTCTTTGTCGACCAAGGGAATCAGGCGATAGCCGATCTCCACGCCAATACGATCGGCGGTGACCAAATCTTCGACTTTTTCTTCTGCCCTCGGCGCGGCTTCAGCGGCCGAGGTCTGCGCCACCGCGGCGCGTTCGCTATCCACGTTGCGGGTCTTGGTGTACAGGAACCACAATAAACCGCCGATGGCCAGAAAAGGCAGCATCGGCATGCCGGGCACCAGGCCGATTGCCGACACCAGCATCGCGGATGCCGCCAATGCCTTGGGCTTGAGGAAGAATTCGCGCGCCACTTCAACGCCGACGGTATCGTCGCTGCGCCCCTTGGTGACGACCAGGCCCGACGCCACCGTGACCAAAAAGGAGGGGATCTGGCTGACTAGTCCATCGCCAATCGTCAGCAACGTAAAGCGGGCCAGGGACTCTTCCGCTGACATGCCAAGCATGGTCATGCCGATGATGAAGCCGGCGACGAGATTGATCATGGTGATGATCAAACCGGCGATGGCGTCGCCTTTGACGAACTTGCCGGCGCCGTCCATGCTGCCGTAGAATTCGGCTTCCTGGGCGATGCGTTCACGGCGCGAACGGGCTTCTTTTTCACTGATCAGCCCGGCATTGAGATCGGCATCGATGGCCATCTGCTTGCCGGGCATGGCATCGAGGACAAAACGCGCGGCGACTTCACTGATGCGCCCCGCGCCCTTGGTCACCACCACGAGCTGGATGACCAGCAGGATGGCGAAGACCACCACGCCGACGACGAAATTGCCGCCCACCACGAAGTTGCCAAAGGTCTCGATAACCGCGCCGCCATCGCCGGTGAGCAGAATCAACCGGGTCGAGGCCACGTTCAGGGCCAGGCGGAACAGGGTGGTGACCAACAGCAGGCTGGGGAAGGAGCTGAATTCCAAGGGGGCGCGGGTATAGATCGCCGCCAGCATGATCAGCAAGGACAGCGAAATATTGGCGGCCAGCAGTACCGACAGGGCTGCGCCTGGCAGGGGGATCAACAGCACCGCAATAATGCCGACCAGAGCCAGGACGAACCAGGTCTCGGCGCGCTGACCCAGGCGCTCGGCGCTGGTCTGCAGGGGGGCAGTCTTGGTGGTTTCGGCCACGCGTCCTCACGTCGCGTTCCGCTACGATCCTGTTGCCGGCGACGACACCGGTGGGGGATCAAAGGGGGCGATACGGAGGAGAGGGCACATGCCGTGCCGAAGCCGGCGGCAAGCTCGGGTGGGGCAGGCTCGGGTGGCCGAGCCTGCCGTCAGGCGCTTAGAACGCGGTCTGCAGGTTCGCCCCGAACAGGTAGATCATGTCATCGCTCGCAGGTTGACTGGGCGCGACCGCTTCGAAGCCGTCGCCGGGCAGAAAGACCGCGCCGAACAGCGACAGGAAGGTGTTGCCGGCGCGATTGTACTGCCAGGTCAGTTGCAGGTCGATTTCCTGACCCAGCTCGCTGCCCAAGCCACGATCTTCGGCCAGTCGGTAATAGGCGTAGGCACTCTTCAGGCGGATGATGCCGTTCCGATCCAGGCCCCAATCGCCGATCAGTTTGATCGCGGTACGTCCGAAGCCGCCTTGATCCGCGTAGCGGGTGATCTCGCCGTACTTTTCGTGCTCGCCGAGGAGGGTGTCCTGCTGTCCTTCAAAGGGATTGACCCATTGCCGGAGCTTATTGTCGGAGGGGTCGTCGTCACCGCTCAACCAATCATACTGGAGGGTATAGGATTGTGGAAAGGCCGTGCGCGGGTGCCACTGCGCGCCCGCGAGAACGGCAAAGCCGCTGTATTCACGGCTGTCATCGGCGTCGCCGGTCTGCAAACCGCCTTCGGCGTACAGATCCCAGGTATCCAGGCGGAATTCGACCCCGCCATACCAGGTCAGCAGCTCATCGCCGGTGACTCCGGTGGGGACGCGATCATAGGTGACTACATCGCGGTGCATGGTTACGGTGCCGGTCATGAACAGGCCATTTTCGGTGGCCTGTTCCGGCTGCCAGTCGACGACCAGGCCATAGAGCGTGCTGTCATCCGGCATCGCGTAGGCGAACGGCGTAAACACCAGGGTTTCAATACCCCATTGGAAACGGCCGCCGTCCCAACTGGTTACCGTCGGATAATCAGCGCGGCTGTCATAGAGAAAGCCGCCCTGGTCCGTGCGCAGATTCCACGCTACCGGCATGCGCCCGGCGCGGATGCTCAGATTAGGTTGCCCAAAGAATTCCTTGAGCACGACATACGCATCGTCCATCACTACATTGTTTTCAGGATCTGCGGCGCTGTAGTCGCCGGCCCGAGCCTGATAGGCAACGGTCAATTTGGTTTCGATACGTTCATCGAGTTCGATGCGCACACCCAGTTCCGAGCGGAAGCGGGTGGTCCGCTGCGAATCCGAGCGGTTGTCCTGGCCGTCGGTGGTATTCCCGTTGGCGAAAAGATCGAGATCAAGCAGGCCATGCACGTAGACCAGCCGCTGCGGTCCGCCGGTGGCAAATTGCCCCGAGCCCAGCGCAAAGGGCGAACCCGCCGAGGTGGGTTCAGCGGCGGTCAGGCCAGCAGCAAGAGCGATAGCGGCGACCAGGCAGGGCAGACGACGGGACATGGAATCCTCCAAAAGGCGAACGGGCACGGTACGTCGCAAAACGGGTGAAGCAAACGGGTGCACAGGCTGGCACGGCGGGCAGTTGCCTCCACCGGGGGGTGCGGCATGGTTGGACAGGCGCCAGGACGGCGCCCCGAGAGGCCGAACATGAAGGTATTTCCCGTTCTTCTGATCCTGGGCGCAGCCGGCTTTACGGGGTACTGGTTCTATGGCCGCACCGCCGCATCGACGGTGACCGCCGAGGTGCCGGATGCCGCCGCCATGCCTGGTCCGGCGAACCAGAGCCACGACGGCCTACCGGCACCGGGCGGGGCCGCGTCGCCGGCGGCCGGGGGTAACGCGTTACCGTCACCTGGAAACGCTCTGCCCGCTCCGGGCAATGCCGCCACCGACGGCACCGCCCCGCCCGCCGCCCAAGCTCAGGCCTTTGCCGAAGCGGAAACTCTGTGGGCCGCCGCCCAAGTGGCCAACCCCGGTGAACCAGCTCGTCACGCCAGCGCCCCAAAAATGGCGCGGGCCTACAGTGCGATTCTCAAGGCGACGTACGCCGACCCCACGGCCACCGCTTTCGCTGAACGCTTGGTCAGCGACCGCCTCGATCTCCTGGGTACCGCCCTATTCTTTTCCCGCAATCGCTACGATGATCCGCTTTTTGCCGTACATACCGTCGCCAGCGGCGATGCACCTGATCGTATAGCCAAGCAATATGGCATGAGCTATCAACATCTCAATGTGCTGCGTGGCCGTGACATCAACGACGGCAACCTGCGGCTCGGAGATGCGCTCAAGGTAATTCGCCAAAAGGAAAATGGCGGCAGTTATCTCCACGTCTCGAAGAGCAATTTTCAGCTGGATGCCTATATCGGCGGCGTTTTTGCGCGCCGCTACGACATTGCCATCGGCGCCGATGCCACCCCGACCCCGGTCGGCCGTACCGAGGTCATCAACCTCGTGTTCAATCCCCAGTGGACCGATCCGGTATCCGGCAAGGTCTTCGAACCCGGGGATCCCGGCAATATTCTCGGTGGCGTGTGGATAGCCCTGGAACCGGCGGGCATCCAAGGCAAATCCGGCATCGGCCTGCACGGCTACACCGGCGAAGACCGCCGCCAACGCATCAAAGCCTCCAACGGCTGCTTGCGCCTGAACAATGACCGCATCAAAGAATTAGCCTACCTCATCGCCGGGCCACAGCGGTCGCCGTGCGTGGTTGAGATTGTTGAATAGGACCGAGGGACGCTTAGCCAATGACAGCATTAACTAACGGAGATTATTTAGATTACAGAAAAATAGGCGAAAAATTTACTGGTTCCAGTACCCGAACAAGATTCGGCAAGGCTGTAGTTGAATTAGTCAATATATCCTTGACTTGTCGGGTAACGAAGGAGCAAGAAGAAATGTTATTGACCAGCGTCAAGTACCTCATCCGCAATCTCAAATGGTGGGAACATATATGGATAATACCACACTGGCATAATAATGTATCGAAATGGCGCGTCCCTGTGACAGAGGTTGATTTTATGGCAAAGTCATTGTTGTATACAATGGCCGTGTATAAGAGGCTGGAAGACCATAATTATGTGGCAGACATTGGAATGGCAATTTGCGACATTACCCAAGGATTTGAAGTCGCATGCACCTATATGGTTCGGGGTGGAAATCTCATTCAATGCGATGCCTATCCACGTTTGGCTTATGGATTTCGCAAAAGCCTAAGGAATGAAATGGGGAATTCTCAGGACGTCTAATCGGAAATGAGTTTCGGACAGTGCGTCTACCGATGAAATATCTCTCCACTTGGTGAGGGAAAATGGCGCCGCAAAAGGGCCAACGGCCCGGCGCCATAGTAGCCTAGGCCAACGGCCTAGGTTTCGTTAGCGGCATGCCGCGAGGGCTGAAGGCCCGATCTATAATGGCTCAACGAACCGGACGTATGGATCGGGCTTTCAGCCCTTTTCACCGATGTGGCCCTAGTCCTGGGGCTTTACCCCAGGCTCATATGGGTCGCGCCGTTGGCGCTGGAAAAGGTGAGCCAGGAACGAGCCACGAAAGAACGATGAACGAATCGGACATCGGCGCCTATTGACGAATTATATTCCCGAAGATCTCTCCTGGCTGTTTGAATATCGACCTACCTCAACGCAATGGTGCGCACAGTCCCATGCGAGACCTCGGACCTCGGACCTCGGACTTCGAAATTCGAAAATCGAAGACGCAGGACGCAGGACGGAAAAGCCGACCCAGCAATGAAGAACCAACACATTGTGCGCGGAAAACAGACGATACCTTGGCGCAGGTCATTTTCACCCGTGTGGGCGGACGCTGTCCGCCGGTAGGATCATTCCATGTTGCTCCCTCTTTTGGCTGCTGCATTCGCTGCGGATGCTCCCCCGGTTTCGACGGAATCGGCTGCGTCAGCTCCGGTGGCTCCGGTAGGCGCACAGGCTGCGGAATCATCTTCCCCCACGTGGGGACTGGATTCGGGAATGATTGCTTCGATCAAATCCTATGGATTCGAAGCGTTGATCGTGTTGATCATCCTCTTGGTCGCGTGGGTTATTGCCGGTTGGGTGGGCGGTACGCTGAGCCGGGCCTTACGAAAGGCGCATATTGAAGAGACTCTGGCCTTGTTCTTCGGTAAGTTAGTGCGCTGGGGCATTTTGATCCTCGCGGCCTTGGCCTGCTTGCAGCGCTTCGGTATCAATACGGCTAGCTTTGCCGCGGTCATGGCTGCTGCTGGTTTCGCGATCGGTTTGGCATTCCAGGGGACCTTATCCAATTTTAGCGCCGGCGTGATGCTGTTGATCTTCCGTCCTTTCAAGGTTGGTGATTTCATCAATGTCAGTGGTAATTCCGGTTCAGTGCGCGAGATCGACTTGTTCACCACCGCCATCGATACCTTGGATAATTGCCGCATTATCCTGCCCAACGGCAAGGTTTTTGGCGAGGTGATTGAAAATGTCACTTTTAATGAGGAACGCCGGGTCGATGTCGATGTCGGCGTGCATTACAAAGAAGACCTCGATCAGACCCGCGCTGTCCTCTTGCAGTCGGCCCGAGGCGTTCTCAACCGACTCGCGCATAAAGAGCCGGAAATCGTCCTGGTCGGCCTGAATAGCAGTTCCGTCGATTACAAAATCCGCATCTGGGGTCATCCCAAGGATTATTGGCAGATTCGCGAAGATGCCTTAGTGGCGGCCAAAAAGGGTCTCGACGCTGCCGGCATCACCATTCCGTTCCCCCAGCTCGATGTGCATCTGCAACGCGTGGAAGCCGAAGCCTGAGGAGGGCGCTGATTATCCTACATCCGGCACTTCAATTCTTCCATTTTTAGCAGAGCTGCCGTAATGGTCGCATGTTAGGTACAGGAATGTGGTTCTTTGAACGTCACCCATTTGGTGAGCCTCCGAGCGTGGCTCCACCTGGTCAATCCGACACGGAGGCCCTGCCGACTCCGGGAGGGATTTTCCAGGTTCGCTGGGATTCAGATTCAGAGGTGACACCCCTGGGCGGGGTTGCGAGCTTTGCCGATTTCTTTGAGGCGATTGGCGTCTTTGATGCCTAAATTGCGGATTGCCCCATTCGCTATGACGCGCACTCCTGGGGTTCACCGAATAGTATTTCCAGCCCGGCATGACTGGTTTGAAAACATCCAGGCTGGTGCCAAGCGCTGCGCACGCTTAGACCTGCCACAGTTCAAGCCCGAGGGTCTACTTTTCACGTTGTCCGTTGCCGTCATCAAGGACTACAGTCTGCACGCTGGGAAAGAGTTCGAAAAGAAATCGGGTGGTGATGTTGGCTGAAGGTTAGTTGCGGTGATAGGGCAGGCCGGTGTTGGTCGCGGTGAGATGGGCGCGGACGGTTGCGCTGAATAGGGTATTCTGAATTGAAAACGATTCAGACTCTACCGTGTGTATCGCTCGGTGAAATACGTACGTTTATGTGAAATTACGTCCGCTTCGTTGGACGGCAGTGGCTCCACTTATATCTTACGCATTGAGAACTGCGGAGTAGCCGTCGCGGACGGCGGTGGTAGAATGATATTTCAGGAATAGACTGGAGACATCACTGGTGAAGTATCCTCCCGGTGGGGAACCGGGACAGAGTGCCAGCTTGAGTGACATCGTAATCTGCGACAATTGCTGCTGAAAACGGTCTTTCCCAGATGGAATCCCCGATTGTCAGGTCAACCCCCGGACCCATCGCCAGAACGGGGTCGGTGCCGCGGGTGATGGTGATGGCAGCATAGATCGCTAGGTGTGGTCTGCCCGCGAAGGTGGCGGCAATGACTGGGCGCTCGGGATAATGCACCGTGCGACCATCAGAAAAGGTTCGCTGGGATCCGGGGCAGATTTCGTTGCGTAGCTGGGTGGGCCGGGTGCTGAGAAAGCGGGCGTGCAGACGGCATCCATCTGCGGCGCGCAGCACAAATCCGGCTCCATCGGCGTCACAGACGTAGGTCAATTCGGGGGCATAAGTTATACGCCAGGTCCAAGAGCGCGCAAGATGATCATCAATCAGGTCCAGGACTGCCGCGGCGGCTTCGACTCCATGGCAGTTATTGCCGGCCAGGGCGCAGTAGCGTTCATGATAGGCACCGCTGACCCGGCGCAAATCCATGGCGAAAATACCGCCATTGGGGCAGCCTTCATCCCAGAGTACCGCCCCACATCCCGCCTTACGCGGGCCGGCATTAGCGATTTCGTCAGGAGTAACGACCGATTGCCATGCTGCCTGCCCGCGGGCCTGGCCACCACCGAGAATCCATTGCTGGCCCAACGCGTGCAGGCGGATTGATCCGCCATCATCGTGACTGTGGCCACCGATGTGAGTGTTGCGCGCATAACAGCCTAGGACGGCATCATCGCCGTCGTGCCAGCGATCACGAATAATCGCGAGGCCCTGGCGCGCATCGCTGATATGCGTGCGCAACGTCTGCAGTCCTGGAATGGCCGGTGCCGTCAACAGCACCAATGCAAAAGGCCAGCCTTCCCAGTCGCCATAGAGCGACGTGTGTTCGGCCGTCATTCCTTCGAGGCGCTGTGACCATGTGAGCAACGCGTCGCGACGGATCGGATCGGCATAGCGGAGCATCAGCGGTGAAACGATGCCTGACGGCCATTGCAGCCCGGCGTCATTCCAACTCAACATCATGGCGCCGCTACTTTTCGCATCTTCACGACTGTCGGCTGCTGCATGATGTAAGCCGGTGCTGGCGAACAGACTTTCAGCCAGGCGTGTTAGCCACGGACATTCCTCGCGGAGGTCGATCAGGCCGCGATGTTCGGCTGCGGCCAGGGCCGGGAGCAGATGCGACAAGGTATAGAGCTCGTATCCCAAGCCTTCGTGATACAAACCAGCCGGCCCGAAATGCTGACAGAAAGCTTGGCAGCGTCCGAGGGCCCAGCGAATCTCCTCTGCATGATCGTCGTTCTGATCGGCAACCAGCGCCGCGAGCAGGGCGCCAGCGTGGGTGATGGCCCACCAATTGTTTTGCACGGCATGAGGATTCTGGCTGCTGGTGCCGGTGCGCAGCCGGAGGACGATGGCAGCCGCGGCGGTGCGCAGGGTGGCCAGGCGGGTGTCATCAATCAGGGGTCCAGCACATGTATAGGCCACCGCTAATTGCAGGGCGCGATGCGCCAGCCCTAAGTCCTGCACCGGTTCACCTGTGGCAACCAGTTGATCGACCAGCGTAATGGCACTTGAGGTATCCTCTTCGATGAGGGCCAGCGCCGCCAAACCCCCTACAAAAAGGGGGGATGCCGCAGTTGTGGCCGCCGCGCGGGCGCGGAGCAGAATGGCGCGGGCCAGCGGATCGCCCTGCTTAGCGCGCTGCCGTGCGGCAGTTACCTCCGCCGGCGTGAACCACAGGGAACCAGAACGGTGCGCAATGGGTTGCATGAATGGGCTGTAATTCGGCATGTTTCACATAGTAGGGAAAGCGTGGATATCTTCGAAGCAGCGGTCATTGCACCGCGACGAAGAGAGATTGCGATTTCAGGACATTCGAACGGCACGGATAGGTGTCCGTGCTACCGTCGTTGGGTGCGGATCCACCGCGCACTCCAGCCATCAACGTGAATAGGATGGCCGGACGGAACGGATGCGCCCGTGATGGCGTCGATCCAGGTGCCATAGCGATGCGGCCCCGGCGTGAAGGCAACGGCGCGTTCGGGCCCGTCATTGACCAGGAACCAATGATCCGCCTCGGGCGAAGGCAATCGGTAGCAGATGGTGTCGCAGGCATACGGACTGCGCAGCTCACCGAGGGTATGCCGGATCAGGGCCTGTTGATGCGCAGTATTCCCCGGACGGAAACACTGCAGGCCGGCATCCCAACCGAGAATGACGGAGCTGCCTTTCCCGAGTCGGTGTTCGGTAACAGCCGGAGCGCCATTATCATAGGTGGCGACTGCCATTGCCCCATGCAGGGTAAGATCCGCGCACCATCCATCCAAAGCGAGATCACCGATTCGCCGTGGTCGATTATTGCTGTACTGGAAATCATCGAGACTGGCGCCGAACAGGGCCGTAAATGGTGAACCGGTCCCGGTCGGCATCAAGCGGCCGTCGGTACCATACCAAAAGCCCGGTAAGTCCATCACTAGGCGTCCACCCGCGCGCACATACCCCGTGAGCACTTCGATCAGATCGTGGGGAAAGCCAAGGGTGGCAGGCAGATAGATGATCGGGTAACGCTGCGCCAAGCCGGCGCGCAGATTGCGGGCGGTAACATGTTCAAAGGGAATATTGGCGTCGATCAGGGCGCGCGACACCCCGATCCGGGCATGAATCGGTTCATGCTGGAACTTGTCCCGTCCCGAATGGGCGACCGCCGCCCAGACCGCTTCACATTCGAAGTCGGTGAATACGCCCACCACGGGCTCCTTCACCGCATCCCATAATTCGCGCCGCCAGCGACACATGGCCTTGCCAATTGCCCCGCCCATGCGAGCTCGGTCGGTGATGCCGCCGTTGCGGTCGAGCAAGGCGAATTCACCAGCTTCCCAACCAGCGGTGCGGGGGGTCCAGCACCATTGCCCAACGCCCTTGAATCCTGCCGCCAGATAACTGAGCATCAGTTGCGCCATGGTCCCGGCATCGCACGTATACCCGGGGGTTTCCTGCGCACGCGCCGCATTCCACGATTTACCGCCGGATAATTGCTGCGGCCCACCGGTTGATTCCCAGGTTGCGGCCCACCCACCCTTGAACCAGTCGGTACACAAGGCTGCCTGCATATAGATGGTGCGGGCCACTTCGTAATGGACTTCTTCAAAGTGCCAGGCGAAATGAATGCTGGGATAAAAGCTGCCAAAATCACGCATGGACTCGGCGATGCCTTCCATATCGGTGGCGCGGGCGGCAAACGGCAAGAAGCAGCCCATTTCCCCACCGGCCCGGAATGGAGCCAAGGAATCGGAGAGCTGATGGGAGACAGCAGCGTCATGCAGCCCCTGATTGCGATCCTCAGCCTTGAAGATCAGAAGGTCGACCAGATGGCGATATTCTTTCATTTTCAGTTTGCGCCAATTCCGTTGTACCGCATCCCAACTGGTCCAAGCAATGGTGTCCATGCCGGCGCCATCGGAAATATCGTAGTGGTGCAGATTCCACGCGATGGCAACAGCCTGCGGCGTTCCGTAGCGTTCTTGGAGCCACGCGAGAAAACGGGCGTCATAACCCGGGTCCAATTCGGTGCCGATGGACAAGGGCATCGGTTCGAACGGGGTTGCCCCCTGGGAAACCCCGGCTTGGAGATTCACGTCCGCACTTTTCCTTTCACCGCGATCAATACGGGCGCGCATCAGGCTTAGCTGGCGCTGCTGATACGCAGGATACTCCAGGATTTCAGGCACAGAGGTGCTCGCCGGAATGCCGAGTTCGTGCATCAGGGCTGGGGTGGGCTCCTCGAAACAGGCTTCACCATACCACCACGGAATGATGCCTTCATCTAGGGCCGCATGCATCACCGCTTTGCGGTCTGTGCCGGGGCAGGTGCCGAGCTGCTTCAGGCAGGTATAGCCGAGCTCCTTCATCAGGCGAAAATGTCGACGCATATCCTCCAGGCCCATGCCCGGCCATTCGACGAAGACGCAGCCGATGGGCATGGGCGCCATGCGGCGGAAGCGGCGTTGTTGGGGACTATCATTCAGGCTCAGGTAGGCAGTTGGCATTGGGAGAGATTCGATCAGTGGGATAAGATGCGGTCGGGAAAACGCGGAAGACATGTAGGTGCGGTGGCGCCAGCTCAGTCGGTACTTTTATTGAGGCCCCATGCCGTTTCTACCTGCTCACGCGAGGAACCGGATTTCTCGAGCCACTCCGTCAGGCGGGGATTACCGGCGATAGCTAGGTGAACAGCCGCGCAGGCTGCACCCGCAGCATCGTCGACTCCCGCGACGGCGATGGCGAGGTTGGCGTGATCATTGGCGGGCATTCGGGCCAGGGGCATCGACATGCTGCCGTGGGTACTCCGGATGGTGATGGAGGCCTTTCCGGTGCGGCCATCGATGGCTTGGATCTCGGCGTCCTCGCCCTGACCGCCGAGCAATGACAGACGAGAGCGCAGTGGCGTTGTACTGGCTAACCGTTGCTGCACCCGTTCAGCGAGTAGCGTATTCCATTGCGTGGTGGCGGTGGCGTTGAGCGTGATTGCCTTGGCCGCGGGCGGCTTGGTCAGGCGCAGCGTGTTGGTGGTGGCTACAAGGGGCGCCGCGTGCGCGTGGCGCTCGACCAGCTGGGCGAGATACAGATCCGCAACGCTAGGGACGGCGTTGGCATCCACGATGATGGTGCCCTTGTCCCCGGCTGGCATGGCGAAACTGACCCCACTTTTGCTCGGTCCTTGCACGCCGACCAGAGCTCCGAACGAATGTTGTTCACTTTGGTTGATATAGGATCCATCCCCACCGGTGATACGGATATTCCAATGGACACAACGCCGACCAAGAAATGGTCCGGCGCCGCTGGCGCCTCCCGGGCGACCATCGCCGGCCACGGTAATGTCGGTGCGGACCAGATCAAAGGACATGCCCCGATGTGAATCGAAAGTACCATGTTCCAGCACTCCTTTCCGCCAGACATTGCCGCTGCTCATGCCTTCGGTATTAATGCCATGCATCGGTTGCGATGCGATGGTGAAATTCTCCAAGAGATTATCATGCGATTGCACGCGCAATGCGGTGGCATGGTGATGGGCGCCACCACGGATGGTGAAACCGGTGACCGTCGTGTTTTTCGCTGCGGCGTGGATAATGCCATTATCGACGTCTTGGATGATGACATCGCGGACAAAACAATCGGCACAGCGATTCAGGTAAATGCCGTTCCAACCAAGGTAGGTATTGTGTTTCCGGTTCGCCTGAAAGCCGCTGGTGGCGATCGTGAGATGCTCAATTCCAGCCTCCCGAAGCAGGCCATCGATGGTGTGGACGGTCACTTTCCATTCGCGGCGGATGTCGAGTCGCAGCGGCTGCGCCAGGGTGAGATTTTTGCCGTCGATTGCGGCGATCTGTACCGGCCACGGCCAGGAATGCACCTGGGCGATTCCGCCCAGATCACCGTCAGCGACCAGGGGATGACCGGCCATGGCTTTGACCAGGGATAGATCGACAGGGTTCTGCCACGTTAGCATGACCCAATCACCCGCGGAAATGGCAGCGGTGGCGGACAGGGTGATGGCGGTCGATCCAGCGCTCGCGGTGCCGCTGACCGTGCCGAGCTCAGCGCCGAGACGCCAGCGTTCCCAGGCTTCGCATTCCAAGCCCTTCCCAGGATTAAGCGAACCATCCGCGCGCCAGGTATTACTGGGGCCCATCCACACCAAGCCGCCGGACCAACTCCACTGCGTTTGTCCGCGCAAAAGTGGTACTGCCTGCAATTCGAGTAGGGGTTTGCGGAACAAGAGGGTGGTGCGATCGGTCCCCGCACCGCGGAGCACCACTCCATCTGCGGCCAGTCGTAGCACGGAATCCAATTCCCAGGTGCCGGCGGGTATCTCGACCGCACCGCCGCCTTTCTGCGCTGCTTCGGTAAGGGCGCGCTGAAATGCGGCGCTGTCGTCTTGCCCATCGTTGGGCACGGCTCCGGTTGCTTCCACGCTGACGACCACGGCTGGGGTGGGCAGGGGATCATCACCATGGTGATAGCCTGCGCATGACACATCGGGGATATGTTGTTGGGTAGCGGGATTTTTTGCCCAGGCCGCGAATACGGCCGCCGCTGAATTTTCCGCCGCGGCACACGTCGCCACCAAACCCAGCACGGTCGTCAGCACGGCGGGAATGGAGAACGTGAGAGATGGCATGGGTGTTTTCCGCGGAAACCGAATAGAGGTGAAAAATTCTTATCAATGACCGGCACAACGAACCGCCTTACGCGAGGATCAGGGTTCCTTCATGGTTACGTCCGACTTCGACCGAGATGGTGCGCACATGCGGGTTATTCTGCGCGTCATGCCAGTGCAGGTAGTAATCGCCGTAAAAAGCCCGCGTGGTGATGAATCCATCCGCATCGCTGATCAACTCGACGTTGGTCCACCACTCCTGGCGGATCAAACGCTGTAAACCCCGATACAGGGCGGAGGGAACCCAGCCGTCACGATCAAAGAATTCTTTTCCGCCCCAATAGCTCAGGTGATCAACCGCAGGATGGGCAAAGGCCACCGTGTAATAATCGCAGACATAGCGCACCATATCCGCGGCGATTTCTTCGGGAGATTTCCCTTCGGGCTGCGGGTGATCGTTTGGGCTGGCCCAGAATTCGCTGACCTGCACCGGTACTCCGGCACGTGCGAGATCGTCGAAGACCTGATGGGCAAGATCGAGGGGAAACCATTTTCCGACATGTCCTTGGGTGCCGATCGCATCCGGGGCGACCCCGCGCTCACGCATGGCCGTCACCAGTTCGACATAGCGCTGCCGTTGGTCCGGGGCGGTGACATTCTTGAGTGGAGTGTACGTACGCTCCAAACCGTAGTCATTGAGCACGTAGCGGGCGGTAGGATCTTCGGCGCGCGCCCAGCGCATGGCGGGCTCGATATACGTCAGCATCTCTGCGGTCGTTTCGAGATGCGGCCAATCACGACTGGCGAGATTGCGCAGACTGGGTTCCCACAGCATTTCGTTGACCAGATCCCACAGTTTAATCCGACCCGCGGCTGCCTGGATCAGCGAACGCACATGGTGTTCGAGAAAGCCCAGTTGTTGTTCGTACGAATAGCGGCGCATCCACTGCGGAATGGCCTTCGGCACCGTCCACACCAAGGGGTGGCCGCGCACGACCAAACCATTCGCCACGCCCCAGTCAATTTCAGCAGTGAATTGCGCCGTATCGCGCAAGCCTTGTCGTGTTTCAATGGGGTGGTGCCATTTTTCGTCCCAGTAGCACTTGGCATGGGTGCCATTGAACAATTCAACGAACAGCCGATTGCGTTCACGTCGTGCGGGATCGCTGTTTTCGGCAAAGGTCCCGCCGGACGAGCAGCCGAACACAAACGCGTGACGATGTTGCGAGAGCCGTACTGAGTACCCGCGCAGGGGATTCCCCGCCGCATCGACGAGGCGTAGGCGTACCTCGCCTTTGCGAATACATTCGATATTCGCCCGCGCTGCGGTCAGTACTTCAGCATCGGGGCGCAGAGCCTTGAGATGGGCGCGGTCAAGATCATGGACCGTACGCCATTCTTCGCCGAGGATGGTGGTCATGACCTTATTGTCCGTTCTTCCCAAAAGGAGGCAGCACTTTGGGCTTCAGTAATTCCGTGTTGTCGAAACGGACCCCGGTATCGCTGCCAATGCGAATATCTTGAGAGCTGGTTGCGGTGGCAATGGTGATGACATCTCCCGCGCGAGTGATGGTGGGTTCTGCCGTGCCGCGGGCGTACGGATAGATAACCATGGTCACCGGTGTGCCAGGTTTACTTGAAAAGCGCAGCCAGCGTTGGCATTCGCCGTAGGTCCAGGTGCTGGTCCACCCCGGCGGAGGCATCATCGCCATGCCATCGGTCGTAGTCAGCAATTCGTGCCAGCGTTTGGCATTCGCACCAGTTTGGTCGCGGCCGACGTAGGTTGGTTTCCAGCCTGCTTTTGGGCGTTCTGGAGGCAGCCGGGCATCCCACTGCGCAGTGCTCTCACCCGGCTTGGGTAAGAATTCCTCAGGCGGCGCCATCCATTCATCGTTGTAGGCCCACTGCCGGTGCTCGGTGTGGAGGTCGGTCGCTTCGACCACGACGACCAGGATATCCTGGTCCCATTGGCCAGTGAGATGGATCACGTTGCCGTCGGTTCGGGCATCGCGGGCCAAGAGGTGCAGGTTGACCTGCTGGGGTTCGTCGGTGCGGAATTCATCACGTACCACCAGATAGTCGCTGAGTGGCGATCCCTTGGGTTGTTTCGCCAAGAGCACAAAACGGCGATGATCTGCATCAATGCGGCGGCCGGGATAATCGCGGTTGAATTCACTGTCCTCGGGGTCGATAGGTGTCATGCCGAGCGAGCCAATATGGCGGTCGGCTACCACCAGGTCGGCGTTGGCGACACTGGTGAAATGGGTGACCGAGGCATCGCCGTAGGGTTGTTCGATGGCTTCAAATTCACCGCCGCGGGCATTATGTTTCAGCGTGCCTGACGTGCCCAGGGTTATGCCATTGTGCAGGGCAGCGTGATCGCCACGTGGATGGTAGCTGCAATTATAGTCGAGCGCGATGGGCGTCCCGCGGTGATACCAGTGAAAAGTCTGGTTGTCGTTATGGTAATGCCCGGACACATCGCCGGACTTGAAAGTCAGAAAGGACTCTTCGGGGTCACCGAAGCGATGGCGGAAAATCGCGCCGAAATGGGCGAAGGCCTGGCTGGACCAGTCGAGTCCGGCGGTACCTTCGGCGCCCGGACCCGTGGCTTTGCGCAGCGCCTCGGCGCCAATGAGTTCGGCCAGAAATGGACTATCGACGTAAAAGGGCTTCATGGCAGTGAAATCTGCCCCGCTGGTCCAGCGGTGGGTATCCCCGAGCGGGGCCTCGTGGCGCAGCCCCAAGCGTACATCGAACGGGGTGAGCAATTTCCGGTGCCAGGTGAGATTTTTTGCGACCAAGGGATTTTCGGCGAGCACATTGCCGAGATGATGGGTCAGCAGCGCCTCTGCGACCTTGGCCTGCAAACCTAGGGAATAGCCCGAGTAACCTGGGCATTCGGAACCGACACCATCCGGCGCGATCAAGACCTTGGCTAAATCCTTGTCCAGGCACGACCGACCGAAGGCGAGCCAAGACTGGGCATCAGGATGCTCTGGGATGGCCACCGGAGCGAAGATCGCCGCCATATACTTATCAGTATGAAAATTCGGATTGCCCGGGCCCCAGCCATTATGCCAGCCCGGCCAGCAATCGAGGTCGGTGTAGATGTAGCCGCACACTGCGGCAGAGCGCCCGAATTCCCCAGTCTTGCCGATATTTTTTTCGAATTCCTGATTCACCATGCGCCGGTTGCCGTAATTGGTCGGATTGACGTCGTCGCACTGATAGCGTCGGCCCAGATACTGACCCGGATTCGGGCCGACCTTGCCAGTGCCCATGCCCGGCCAGGTCAATTGATAGCGATTGATCAGAGCGGTCAGAGTCCAATCGGAGGTGCGGCGAATAAGGGAGTCGATTTTTTTGGTATTATCGAGCATTCCACGTGGTGACGCGATCAAGGCATAACAGCGGTTTCCATACCATAATTTACGTCCGTCTTCTAGGTTGGTGCCGCCGTCGGTCAGCGGAAAGCGATAACTGGCACGATTGCCATCGAAGGCCTGCACGGTGATGGTCGCATCGTACGGCCCGACCCATTTCGAGGGATAGGCCGCGATCACGCCGATGAGAGGCGCCTGCGGATCGTAACCCACGCCAGATGATAGTTGGAGTCCGACCTGCGCGCCAACCGCGACCAGCGCAACGCGGGCAGTGTCATCATTGGTTTTCACGGCGGCGAACGCAGTCTGGGCGCCCGCGATCTGGGCGAGATAGGGCTTGGCGCGCTTATCCGCTTTGTCGCCTTTTGCGGCTTCTTTGCTGATCCACTGGAGTTGGTTTTCTACCTTTTCACGCAGGTCGGCGAAGGACATCCCCGTGCTTCCACCGCTGGTGGTCAGGCAATCCTGTGCCCCAGCCGGACTTTGCGACCAGCGCGGGCGCAATTGCGCAAAGGGCCGGCCCTTTTGTACGGCACGGGGCCGAGCGGGATCAGCGAGTTGATTATTGTTGCCGCCGAATGAATCATATTCGAACCAGCGCGTCCACAGCATGGTGTCGAGTGGAATGCCGGCGTCGGTGAATCCTGGAATTTTCGCGGTATCGGTTGTCGGTTTTCCCAGGCTGATGGTGTACTGGCTGATGCCCCATCCTTTGACCTTCGGATCGCGGGGCAGATGGTAACGCTCGGCAATTTCTATCCACGGATGTCCCGCAATGGCGCGGATGGCTACTTCGTAACGGCGCTCTTCCTTGGCAATCGTTTCGCTGGGAACCTGGTTGGGTTCGTAGCGAAAACTCTGCTTGCCCAGCATCAAGGGAACGGCGTCGATGTCGCCGTCGCGACCGGCTTCCGCGAAAATATAGCGCAGATGCCACTCGGCAAAAACCGGACCCGTGGCGGTAGTGGTGACCTCTAGGTTTTGCAGGGGGGCGGTGCCATCGAAGCGGGCCCGTCCATCCCAGGTCGAATCGCCATGGACGCGGAGGCCGCCCAGCCAGTGCGGAGCCTGATCTAGCGGGGTGCCCGCAGGAATGGTGCCCAAGCGCAAACGCATCTGGGCAACCCCGGTATCGACCAAAGTGTCATTGTCCGTCCCGCTGACCTGAAGTGGAGTGGTTGCGGAACCCGGAGCAAAAGTGACGACGGCAGATTTCAGCTTCGCATCCACGGATGCGATAAACCACACCCGCTGGCTGGCTTTGCCATTCACGGTGACGCTTTCGATTTGTAGCGGGCGTGGCTCAGTGACACCTTCCAAGGTCACCACCCACTCCTTGGCGATAGTTCCTGCCGGGAAATCCATCGACACCAATTCCCAGGGCCAGTCCTGACCGAGGGGATTCTCAATGGTGCGAGTCTCGACGGCCCCGAGCGAAGCGGTGGCGATCAGGCTGAGCAGGAGGAGATTCTTCATAGTGAGACTCATTTCTGGTTTTCCGGTCTTCAATGCTCAAGGGCGGTGCTGGATGACGACGTAGGCGTCGCCTTCGCCAATGATATCACTTTGCGCGACCGGCGCGATCACGCGCATGTGGTCGGCGGGAAGAATGGGGCGGCGCTCGGTCTTGCTACTGACGCCTTCGGCATGACCGCCGATCACAACTACCTTGGTACCGACTGCGACCGCATCGATGGATCCCGGATGCCACGGGCCACATTGGTGCAGGACCATTTCGCGATCGAAGAGCGCCAGAAACCCGCCACCGGTATATTCATTAGGTCGTGGCGATAGCCACGGCGTCGCCAATGGCAATCCGCCCGCCGAAGCACCGACCACATAGGTATTCCCCGCTGCATCGACCGCGCAATTTTCCATGCGGAGGGTGTTGGCTTGGCGATGGTCATTAATCCAGGCGCACATCCAGGTGCCTTTGGCAATGGCCCCGGTCTGCGCATCGACCCGGAAGCACACACTGGTATTGATCGCGCCCTTCATGCCCTAACCGGGCCCGTCTTGAAAGGAGCCAGAAAAGACCGCTTTATCCAAGGGTTTGCGCGCACCGAATGGATTCTGCGGGGTGACGGCCCACGCTTGTTTGCCCTTGGGATCATAGCGCACCAATTGTTTACCGACCAGGGTGAGCACGGAGCCGTCGGCATCGATGGCGAGCGCAGCCATATCGGCTTTTCCGGTGGGGAAGGTGCCCAACATCTTTCCCGTCTGGGTAGCTAATATGGACACGGCTCCATTCGCATCGCGGACTAAGAGGCGTTGTTGCGGGCCTGTCTGCAAGGCGGTGCCGGCCTGCTCGCTGAAGACCAGGGAGCGCAGGTTTCCTTCTGCGGTGAAGGTGGCGAGGAAACCCTGGGCCGTGGCGTTTTTGGGCGGTGTCAATTTCCCCGCAGTGAATGCACCAGCACAAGATCCGCCGACCACAATCGTATTATCGTCGAGTACCGCCACCGCGGTCACCTTTTCATCGCCAGGGCCACCGAGGAGGGAGGCGCTTATCACCTGCAAGGTTCCGCTTTGGTCGGGGGCCGCGTCGGCGGCGGTCAACGCACCTGTCCCAAGCACCAGCAGGGTCCAGGCGATATGGCCCTGAAAGGCAAGCGTTGTGGAAACACGCGAACGGAGAGGGGCCATCACGACATGCTAACGCGGTTTTCATGGGGGAGTGACCACCTTGGCATTGCATTCACGCGCCTGATGATTGTGATTTCGCGCATGGATTCCCGGCGCATCCTGGTCCTCATCTCGGTGCGCGGCGGGTACTACCGCAACATCATCCGCGGCATTTATCGCTACGCCGCCGCGCATGGGGGTTGGACCCTGCAAGTGGTGGATCCAGGTGGACAAAAGGAGGCACCCAATCTGAGTCACTACGATGGGGTCATTTACTGTGCCTCCAATAGTCAATTCACCGTCGCGGATCTGGCCCAAAGCCATAAGCCGGTCGTGGATTCCTCGAATTGGTTTGCCTCCGAGGGGGTGGTCACGGTGACTTCTGACGATGAGGCAGCCGGGGTGATCGCAGCCGAACATTTACTGTCGCTGGGACATACGCATTTCGCCTTTGCTGGGCTGCCCGCTGGTCAATACAGCCGCCTGCGTCGGCAGGGTTTCACCGCGCGACTGGCACGTGAACGCATCGTGGTCGATTCCTCGACCGTGTATGAAGGGCACCGAGTCAATGGGGTGTGGATCAACCAGAGCGAGCGCACCAAAGCATGGTTGCTGGCGCTGCCAAAGCCGTGTGCCCTGTTGGTCTGTGCTGATCACGATGCTCTGCACGTGTGGCAGATCGCCAACGATGCGGGCATTTCGATTCCCGACGAGCTCGCGATCATGGGAATTGACGACGATGACCTGGTCTGCGGGCTGGCGTCGCCCGCGTTGACGAGTGTGCGCATGGATGGCATCGGCGTGGGCCAGGCGGCAGCCCAAGCCTTGGACTGGCAAATCACCACCGGCAGGTCGCCGCCCTCACGCACCCTGGCGCCCTTGGGCGTGACCGTGCGACGTTCCACCGACAACGCGCCCATTGCCGACGCCATTGTCCGCGCTGCCGTTGCGTGGCTCCGCCTGCACGCTGCCGGCAAAGTCCGTCTTGCTTCATGCGCGCGCGCCGTTGGCATCTCGCTGCGCAGCCTGCAAGCCCATTTTGCGAGCACCCTTGGTCAGGGTCCGGCTGAAACCCTGCTCGCCCTGCGCCTGGATCACGCCGCCCGCCTGCTGGCAGAAACCGACCTGCCGCTCAAAGCCGTCGCCCTACGCTCCGGCTTCGCCTCGTCCGCCTACCTCTGCACCGTCTTCGCGCGCGAACGAAAAATGACGCCGGGAACGTGGCGGAGTCGGCATACCAGTATGAGCTAGGAATCTGTTCAGCAGTTTACCGGCTTGCTCAAGCTGACCCATCTTCACAGCGCAGCCCATCGACGCGCTGGAACCGCGCGAACGTTATTGGTGATCAAAATGCCGCCGTGCCTGTGGGGCATGGGCCGCAATCATCAAATCTATGGGTCCGATGGGCGATCCCTTGAGGTCTAATTGGCGGCCTATTTGTCAGAACGTTCATGTCTGGTTTGCCGCTCTGCCACCGCGAAATCAAGGCAAGTCCCCGCTAATTCTGCCAGTGCACTTCGCCGCGGAAACCGAGCGAATCGAGTAAGCTGCGGGTGCCGTGGACGACGCAGTTGAAAAAGTTCGGCGATTTATTGATGCGGTCTTCTTGCGGCCCGACAAGAGGAGACAGGGGGGGGGCGATTCGCTGTCGTTGTTGTAGCAATGGGTGATAATGTAATCCGAACATGCCGACGGCGCGCACGTGGCGCAGACCGAGTTCCTCATGCGCGAAGGCGAGATGCTCTTGGCAGTCGGCGCGTACGAACCAACGGAATTGGTCGATATTGCCCAGGCCCTCCCAAGAATGGCGGAAAGGCTGCCCGGGATTATTCCAGGCCGGGGTTAGGATCATTGCAGTGCCCATGGGGGCGCTGACGTTCGCGTTGCGGCTATCGTTATGAACAGGTTTTGCCGGCGGAGATTCTGAGTCTGGGTTCCGTCAGCCTGGCGGCGTTACGGCGAGAGTGCTGGCCACGGGCCGGTAATCGCCAGGGTCAGGCCTGGATACATGATGTTGACGAAACACCATTTCCCATCAGGAGAGAAACACGCCCCCGCCAACTCGCCGGAATTGAGCCGATTGACCGCAAAGACCTCGGCGAGCCCATCGGGGCGCACGTGCAGCAGGCGGTTTTCCGGGCTGGCATCCTTGGACGAATTGTCTTCGCAGGCGAACAAGGCGCCCCACGGGGTGACGGTGATATTATCGACGTTTTCCAGTACCGCGCCTTCATTGGGCTCGACGAACAGGGACAGGGTGCCGCCGTCGTCGCTGGTCGCTCCAGGGACATAGCGCCAAATTTGTCCTTTGCGGGCGGGTCCACCGTCGGTGCAGGCGAACCACACCGCGTCGCTCCCGAACCAGCAGCCTTCGCCGCGGGTAAAAGCCTGGGCACCCTGAGCGCGGGCCTGGGCGGCGGGGTTCTCGTCCGGGTTGGCGATGTCGACCCAGGTGCAGGCGAAGGATTGTCCGACGGCGACATCCTGGGCATCCCAGTTGCTGGTGGTCGGTTTGACGAACCCTTCGAGGCGCAGGGCCTGCAGGCGGCCACCAGCGTGCAGATTGCCGGGTTCTTTGGGAATGAAGCGGGTGAAGACGCCGTCGCGGGCGTCTTCGGTCTGGTAGACGATGCCGCTGGCGGGATCGATGGCGACCGCTTCGCGATTGAATCGCCCCATGGCGCGCAGGGGAATCGGCTCGGCCAGGCCGGGCTCGGCGCGGGCAGGGACCTCAAAGGCATAGCCATGGCGGCGGTCGGCTTGCCAGCCTTGGTCATTGGTACCGACCGTGGTCAGGTCTTCCTCACAGCTGATCCACGAGCCCCAGGGAGTCGGCCCGCCGGCGCAATTGCGATTGGTCCCAGCGAGGCTAAGGAACTCGTGGCGCAGGGTGCCGGTCGCGCCGTCGAGCACGACGGTGGTGGTGCCGCCTTGGCTAGGCTGGCGGTTGCCGCCGCGATCGTACACCGAGGCAGGGGCCAGGGCGGCGAAGCCGGCGAGATCGGGCCCGAATGGCCCATCCGCGACGTTGCCGGGAGTCAGTTCATGATTACGGACCAACAGGATGCTGCCCGCCGGTCCAGCAAAGGCGGCCATGCCATCCATGGCCCCTGGAGTCGTCAGGCCGTCGGTCATGCGGGCACCAGCTTTAGAGACGACCACGTAGCGGAATCCAGGCGGCAGATCGAGTAGCCCTTTCGGGTCGGGCACCAGCGCAGGCAGGCGCGGCGCATTCCAAGGCTCGGCCCCGGCCAAGCGGCGATCCAGGCCCAGCCAGGTCAAAGACAGGGCGCTGCCCCATTGCAAAAGACGGCGGCGAGAGAGCTGGTGCATGCCCGTTATGCTGCGCCGAGGGCTCGCGCGCGGAAGCGGAATCTTGCTCCAACTGGGGAGCGGGCGGGCAGTTAGCGCACCTCCGGCAGTCACACACCAGCCCCTAGGGCCTCCCCAGCGGCTTTGACGGTTTACGCGCCGGAGACTAGAGTCTGCCGGTCCCGACTTCCCGCATGCGCCGTAATCCGGCGTTTGGATTGAGCTTATGGAAAAAAACCCCCAAGCCTGGGGCCTTGATATTGGGCACTCCAGCATCAAGGCAGTGCTCCTTCGACGCGTCGGCGCCGATGTCGAGGTCGTCAGCTACGTCATCGAACCCATCGAGATCGGTGAATCCGTCGATCGTGAAGAGGCGGTCGCCAAAGCCCTGCAGCTCGTCGCCAATCGCGAAGCCTTTGGTAAGACGCCGGTGGTCGCCTCGTTATCGGGCCGCCAGATCTTCTCGCGGACTATCAACATCCCCGTCATCAACCCGAAAAAGGTGGCGAAGATGGTCGAGCTGGAGGCGCGCCAGCAGATTCCGGGCGACTTTAGTGAGATTGAGTGGTCCTATCATCTGAGTCCGGCGGCCGATGGCGCGTCCAACGACGTTGCCATCTTTGCCGCCCGCAAAGAACTCATCGCCGAACTGGTCGGCAAATGCAAGCGGGCCGGGATCAATCTGATCGGGGTGTCGGTTTCTAGTCTGGCCTTGTATAATTTCGTCCGCTACGACCAAGTCTTTGGTCCCGCGGAGACCATCGCGATCTTGGATGTCGGCGCTGAAAATACCGATCTGGTGCTCTATCAGGGTGATACCCTGTGGATGCGCACGTTGGCCTCGTCAGGCAATGACATCACCAAGGCCTTGATGAAAAAATTCAAGGTCTCCTTCGAAGAGGCCGAACAGCTCAAGCGTCAATTAGGTGACAGCCAGCAGTCCGATCGCGCCTTCAAGCTGATCGAAGCGACCTTAAACGAACTGGTCAGTGAAGTCACCCGCAGTCTCGGTTTTTACAAAGGTCAGAACAAAGAGGCCAAGCTCGAAAACATGGTGATTTCGGGCAATACCTTCCGGCTGCCCAATCTTGCCCAGTATCTCGCCGACCGTCTGCGCATGGCGATCATTTCGCTCGAAGATCTTGAACGCATCAAGGTCGAGCCCGGCCTGGATCGCGAGCATTTCCTGACCGATCTCCAGGCCCTCGGCGTGGCCATGGGTTTGGCCGTCCAGGGTACCGGCGTGGCCTCGGCGAATGTCAATCTGATGCCGACGCACGCGCGCCTGCAGCAGATGTTGAAAACCAAGCGCTGGGCGGGTGCCGCCATCCTGGCCCTGGTGCTGCTGGCGATCATTGTGCACCATCTCTTTCATAGCGCTGCCATCGCCGAAAATGTCGAATTGGCGAGCAAGATCGAAGAGGCGGTCAAGGATAACCAGAAATTCTCCAAGGATGCTCTCGCTTCGCTGACCGAGGTCGGACCTTTGGCCAAGGATCTTGATGCCTTTGCCCTGTATGGCCGCCATAAAGGCGTCAATCTGGCAGTCCAGCAGGGCGTGCTTCAGGTCATTGGTGATGCGATCACTGAATATGGCAATGTAACCTATACGCCACCGCCCGAAGTCATCGATGGTGACCTCCAGCTGCAGCGGGTGTATCTCTCCCGCGTCGAAGTGCCGCCATATGAGGTGCGCGGCCGACCCTACAACGCCCTGGCCGCACAGCGTCGGGTGGTCATTGAGGTCCTGATCGTGCGTGAAGACCTGGATGACACCAAGGCGCTGCGCCTGAGTCAGGAGATTCTCGACAAGATCAAAGCGATCACGCCGTTGCCGGCGATCAAAGATCTGCACGGCGGCGAACGCCTGTTCAGTGACGTGCAGTTGCGCAACAGTATCCATGCCGATTTGAACTATTGGTACAAAGACGATAATTTCCTGAACGCCCAGGGAAATCTCGCCCCCATCGAACGGGACGTGCGGGTGAAGGTATCTCGTGCCATCTTCGACTGCGTCCTGGTTAGCGCTCAGGCCAAGGAGGCCACGCCGTGAATCAGATCAAACCCTACCTGTTCTGGATCATCGCCGGGGTGCTCCTGCTGGTCCTGATCATCGGTGGCTACCTGACCTCGCCGACGGCGACGGTTAACGGCACCACCATGAATGCGGCCGAGGTGAAGAACCATCTCGACACCAAGGTCAAAGGTTTCCAAAACCTGGTCAAACGCGCCGCCAAAGGCGACCCAACCGGAGTGCCTTTCGATCCGGTCCTGGATAGCGACATCAAGCGCCTGACTGAAGATTATCTACTGACCACCAAGTGGGCCGATCGCATCAGTCCCAATGTCGATGAATACCGCAAGCAGCTTAAGGTCATTCACGCCGATTTGGTCGCGCGCAGCAAGGTTCTGCACGAACCAATTTCCGAGAGTCGCCAGCAGCTGCAGTGGTTCACTGCCTACCAGGAAAAAACCGGCCAATTTGTCGTGCAGCTGCGCGATGCCAAAGCACTGGTGGTTCCGGTTGATGGACAGACCAGCCGGCGCGGTGGGTTGGCCCCCGTCCAGCCGGCACCCCGTGCAGGGTTTGGCGGCGTAACCACGGGAACCGATGAAGATCCCCTCAGCCCGACCACGGGCAGCAAGATTCGCGATGTCCTGGGCCTCCACACTCGCAAAGGTGATCTGCCCACTGCTGAGGAGTATCCGTTGTTGACCACGCGCTTCCGCATCGTCGAAGCCCTTGGTCGCGTGGTGCTAGCCTCAGATGTCGACACCAAGCCCAATCCGATCGTCGATGCGAAACAGGTCGTCCACCGTCCTGCGGCCATCGCGGGGCTAGAATGGTCGCGCGACAGCGAAGGTTTCAGCGATCCTGTGACGTCCCGCTATGCCACCTATGTGCGCCTGACCCTAACGCTGCACGGGACTGAATCTGCCTTGCTGGCCGCCTTAGCCGGCCTGGAGTCGATGGATCGTCCGATCATGTTGGTCGCTGGTTCGACCCTGACCCGCCAAGATCGCCTCGCCGCCGGGGCCCGCCGTCTGACCGATTCCGTCGGAGACCCCTTTGCCGCTGCTGCGGTCATGACGGTGGACGTATTGGCGTTGGATTACAGCCAGATGCGCGATCCCACCTCCGGCGCGGCCAGCGCCCCCTCGTTGACGCCAGCAATGACACCAGGCATGCCAGGCAACCCAGGCAACCCGATGGGCCCGCCTGGTTCGTATCCGCCGGAGGGGCCGTCTAGTCAGCCCCCAGACAATCCCAGAAGCGAATTTGAAGGGAGCAACGAATGAGTCCCAAAGACCTGCTGATTCTCCATGGCGAAAAAGCCGTGGTCGGCGTCGTCGCCCTTATCTGTGTCTGGATCATGTTTGGATCGGCGACCGACCCGGACATCCGGGCTTCGTCCGCCCAAGGTGGGATGACTGCCGATCAGATCAAAGAGGCCATTTCGAAGATCAACGAGTATCGGCCGCGGGCCCAGCCGCCGATCCTCAAACAAGTCCCGGCCTACGCCGACCGTCTGGCCAGTGATCTCGGGCGTCCGTTGGTCGCCGAATCGATGATGGCCTGGACTACTGCCCACCCGGATCTGGGACCGACGGTGGTGAATCACGAGTTCCTCTACATTTACGAGGCCTTGCCGCCCAAGCTCGCTGCCGCCGACAAGGTCGGCGCGGTCAGCCTGGCGCTGACCCTGCCGGAGTCGGTGCGCAACCTTGATCGCATCGGCGATGGCGATGATGTTTTATGGAAACGCTCCGCGGGCGGTTCAATCGAAAATCATGCCACCATTCTCGGCGCGCAGATCGAACGCCAAAAAGACGATAGCTGGGTCCCCGTCGGCAAGGGTATGATCCCTTTTGCCGAAATGAACGACCCGATCCAGATCACCGATGTGCAGGACTTCGGTACCTATTCTTTCCGCGCCCGTTACGTGATCGTCGCTAGCGGCTATCGCTATGGTCAGGGTGAAGGCGGTTCGGTCATCGTCCATGCCGGACGGACCATTCCGCTCAAGGGCGACGATACGGCCGCAGCCACCTACCTCGCTCGGGTCAACAAGGGCTTGGCTGGCGAGGAGCCTGAAGTAGGCCCGAAATTGATTCGTCCCACTGACACGATTCCCATGGGTGTTGAACTGCGGAATAAGGAATCTTTGTTTAACGGTCCGTGGAGCGATCCCGTGGCGGTCACGGTGTCCTCGCCGATCCGCTTTCAGTTGGCGCGCTTGTCGCCCGATTTCGATCCAGATAAGGTCGAGGCGACCTTTCTGCTGACCAAGCTGATCCGCGAAGACGATCGCCAGGGCTGGGTCGAAATGCAAACCGTCAAAGTAAAGAAAGGGGCCAAGCTCGGCGGCAACATCAAAGCCAAGCATCCCCTACGTGACGATGGCCTCGATCGCGAACTCGATCTGAGCACCCCGTTTGAGCTGGTCCGCATCGAACGTGATGTCGAACGTATCCTCTACCGCCAAATCAAAGATCAGGCGCGCAGTGACGGCAAGCCCGGCCGCGAGCTCGTCCCGAAGGACAAGCCGTACAAGGCCGATCTTGCCGTGCTCAAGAATACGCGCACGGGCGAGGAGGTGACCCTGATTAAGTTGGGTCGTGTGACCATTCCTCTGGGGGATGTCATTCTGGATCCACCGACCCTGGGTGGCGACGAAGCCCAGGAGTTCAAAGACCACCCCGGTGAATTCGTCCTGCCGCCCCTGAATCCCAAGGCGCCGATCGTGCATCAGCCCGGTGAAGGGCCTTTAGAGGAACTGCGCGCCGAAGGCGATGGCTTGGCCGTTACCGATACTCCGTATTACGAATTGTCGACCGGCGAACTGATCTACTACGAGCCCATCAACAAGGCCGTGCTGCGCAAATGGAAGCTCGGCGTCACCCCTCCTGCTCCAGTGATAAAGGCGCCGCCCGTGACGCCCGCACCCCCAGCTAGAGGTCCTGCGGTGAACCCCACCAGCCGCGTTGGCCCGGACAATGACCGTCGTCGTTCTGATTCGGATGGCGGCATGTCAGGCCCGCCGCCCCTGGAATATGGCGAACAATTTAAGCCCCCAGCTGACATGATGCCGCCGGAGAACGTCGTTCCGCCCGATCGGCCAGCGCCGCGCCCTCGCCGGTAAGCCTCAGCGAAAGTCGCGGCTGGGCGTGAGAGACACGCCCAGCCGCTGCCCCCAGGCGGGGGGTTCCCACCCCGTCCAACCTTCTAGCGTAGCCCCACTTCCGTGAATGATCCCATTGCCGTCCCCATCACCCTCGACCTGCCCTGTCAGGCTCGCGGGAGGGGTGTCATTGGTTCCTCTGTTGCCCCCCGAGGTCGCCGCATGGCCACTTTCCGCCTCCCGGTTCTGGTTGTCACTCTCGCCTCCCTGATCGGCGCTGCCGAACCAGGCGTTGGTCAGGGTGTGAACCCGACCCCCGCCTTGACGCCTGACCAGCAGCAGTTCTGGGAACAGGCCAGCAACGATACGACGCTGAATCCGGACATGGTCGCCGCTGAGGCCAAGTATACCGAAGCGCGCGCCCATTATCTTGCCGCCCGTTTCATCGAGGCTCGCGAAAATGTAGAAGAGGCCCTGCGCCTCTATCCACCCCATCGTGCTGCGGCCTCTCTGCGTGATGACATTCTCGCCATTCAAAGTGTGCGCGACAATCGCTTGCAGGCCGCCACCCAGTGGCTGGCCAACATCCAGGATGTGCGCACCCAGGAAGTCGCCGTACGGATGGCGGAAAATCTCGCCATCGGCGATCGCAAAATGGCCGAAGGCGATTTTGCCGGGGCCGAGCTGGCCTATGACAGCGTCGATATCGCCCTGCGGACCTTCCCCTACCAATTCGATTTCGGCACGCTGCCCGAACAGGTGACGGCGAAAAAGCTGGCCGCCCGCGCCAAGGACCGCCAAGCTCAACTCGAACGCAGTCAGGAAGATCGCCAGACGGCAGCCAAGGTCGCCGAGGATCGGCGCACCGCCGAAGAGACAGCGCTGCGCGCCAAAGTCGACGAGATGCTGCGCCGCGCCCGCATCGCCTATGATCGTCGCGACTATAAGCGCGCCGAAGTCGATGCCTGGAATGGCTATGAGCTCGACCGTCGTCGCGAAGACGCGCGAGATCTCTATCTGCGCGCGCGCCGCAATGGCCACGAGCAATTCGACGCCCTGAACAAGGAAGAGCGCCTGGAGCGCTTGACCCGTGTGCACGAGGAGATCCACAAGTCCCTGATCCCTCAATCGGAATTGCTGGTTTACCCCGAGGACTGGCAACGCCGGGCCTTGCGCAAGGCACCTGAGCTGGGTGTGGGCAAGGAAGAACCGTGGATGGAGGTGATTCAGTCGCGCATGGATCAGGTCGTCACCTTCGAATTCGAGGATACCGCTTTCGAGGATGTGGTCGCTTTCTTCCGACAGGTCACCGGCATCAATATCATCGTCGCCCCGGAAGTGTTCGCGGCTGGTGCGGCCCCGATCACTTTCCGTGCTCGCGACATGCGCTTCCGCGAAGCCATGAAATGGGTGTTGGAAATGAGCCGCCTGCATATGGCGATTCAGAACCAGGCCATCTTCATTTCCGACCAGCCCATTGCTGGGGCCATTGTCCTGCGCATGTATGATATCGCCGATCTGGTCTCGCCGGTGCGCGACATGCCCGCGCGCGAACTCGCCTACAATTCAGGCGGCGGTGGCGCCGCTGGCGGCGGCGGCGGCTTTGATTTGTTCGCCGGCGGTGAAGTCGAAGAGGGCACCGCCACCGATCCAGATGCATTGCGTGAATTTATCGAGACCAATGTCGCACCGGATCAATGGGATCAGGCCAATGGCGCGGCCATGGAAGTGCGCGGCACCACGCTGTTCGTCAGCCAAACCCCGGAAATTCACGCGATGGTGGTGGCTCTGCTCGATGAGCAACGCAACCAATCCAAGCTCCAGGTCAACGTTAACGTCCGCTTGCTCGACATCCGCAAGGGATTCTTCGAAGAAATCGGCTTTGAATATCACAATGCCGGGGCTGGCGGCAGCCAAGGTTTGGTCAGCTCGTCCAGCGGCTTTGGGGCCGCCCGGCAGAATAGCACCAGTCGCTATACCGGCAGCCTGTATCAGGGCCTCCCGGAAACGACGAGCGGTGTCTGGGACGTACGCAGTGGGTTTTCTGGTGGCAACGGGGTTTACGGCCGTGGTCTTCAGGTCGAAAATACGATCAATGGCAACGGCATCCTGGGTCAGACCCAGCTCAATGCGATCTTCGCCGCAGTCAAAACCGAAGCTGACGCGCAGATCGTCCAACATCCGGCGATCACCTGTTTCAATAATCAGCGCGCCCATGCCTCGTTCATGAACCAGTACGCCTACATCGCCGACTACGAGGTCGTCAACAACAACCTTGATCCGGTGATCGAGGTATTGAGCTATGGCGACATTCTGGATGTCCGGCCCGTGGTCAGTTCGGACCGCAAGTACATCACCATGGAGATCCGCCCCAGCTCGGTGATCCTGGTGTCGGTCTTCATCGAATTGATCTCGGCCCCGCGCATTGTCGGTGCCGGAGATGACGTCGAGGTGTCCGATCCCTTGGCCTTCCCCATCGAACTGCCCAATGTGCAGGTGCGCACCCTGCGTTCGACCGTCATGCTGCCCGACAAGGGTTCGCTGCTGATCGGTGGATTCAATAACACCCTGCGTCAGCGGGTGCATACCGGCATCCCCTTCCTCAGCCATATCCCCTTCCTGGGCCGCCTGTTCAGCCGCAATGGCGTCTATGACGATCAGCGTCGCCTGTTCTTCCTGCTCAACGCTGAGATCCTTGATCTGGGCGAACGCGAGAGCATGCGCTGAACGGACATGCTGGTGACTCCAACCGCCATTTCGCTGCGCTGTGCGCTGAACCGTCCCTGGTGGTCGGTCGGGCTGGCGTGCGTGGTGGCGGCCGCGCTGACCGGGGCGGATGCAGACACGCCCATCCCAGCCCCCAGTGCTACCGCGACCGTGGCGGCTGACGCCTTGGTCCGTGAAGCCGATGCGGCGGTGGCGGCCGGGACCTGGGATCACGCCCGGAGGCTATACGCCCAGGCGCTGCTCCAGGATCAGGCCCATGCGGGTGCCCAGGCGGGTCTGACCCGGGTGCAGGCCATCCAGACCGGCACTGGCGACCGTGGCGCGGTGGATGTCGCCGTCGTGCAGCAACAACTCCGCGTGGTCGAAGCGCGCGCTGCCGTTGCTCGAGCGGAACTTTTGGCCCGGCAGGGCCAACCGGAAGCGGCGCGATCGGCCCTCGATCAGGCGCGCGGTCTGTTGGTGGGCATTGACGCCCGCACGGATGTCTCAGCAGACGTGGACCGCATCGCTCGCCTCATCCAAGAATTGCAACCTCAGGTCGGGGTCACGGCGCAGCAAGAAGCTGCCGCACAGCGCGCGGATGCCCGTGCCAGCGCCGAAGCCGAGGTCATTGCGCGCGACCAACGGGTGCACACCGTCTTCGCCGAGCGTATCGAGCGCGTTCGTGCCCAGCAGCGGCGACTACTGCTAGAGATCGCGCTCAACGAGGCGCGTGCGCTGACCCGGGATTTTCCGGGCGAGTCCGCCGCAGAAGCCCTCTACGAAGAGATCCTCACCCAGGTGCATCGCCAGCGCACCGCGGATATCACAGAGCAGCGCGACGATCGTCTCCGCGAAGTGCATCGCCGCATCGAAGAGTCCTTGATTCCAGTCGGTTGGGATGCGCAACCGATCTACCCGATCGACTGGCTCGAACGTCACCATGATACCCTGGTCTTCAACGGGGCTTCCGCCGCGGTTGAACCGTGGGAAGAACAGTTAGCCGACCGTTTGGCGCAGCGGGTCAGCCTGATTTTCGAAGAGGTCCCCATCGACGAAGCCCTGGCAGTGCTGGCCAAACAGGGCCAATTCAATCTGGTTGTCGATCCCACGGTTTATGCCACGGGCAGTTTACCGATCACCTTGCGCGTCACCGACATGCGCATCGACAGCCTGCTGAATTGGCTCGCGCAGATGAGCACCCAGACCTGGGTGCTGAATAAAGGCGCGGTCTATTTTGGTGGTGAAACTGATCAGGTCCGTGTGCTCGCGGTCTACGACATCGCCGCGATTGTGCGCGCGCCGTATGACCAACCTGGCTATACCATCGGTTTCAGTGCCGCTGGCGCCGGTGGCGGTGGCCAAGGTGGCGGTTTCAGTTTGTTTGAACCCCCCACGGACGCCGGCACCGCGCTCGCTCCCGAAGATGTGGTCGACCTGATCCAGCAGTCGGTGAGTCCGGCCACCTGGGACGATGCCAGCAACGCGATTGAAATTCGCGCCAATCGACTCTACATCACCGCGCCGCGGCGCGTGCATGGACTGATTCAGGAATTCATCCGCTCGCAAGCCAATGCCAACGCCCTGGCGGTGCATGTTGCCGCACGCTGGCTGACCATCAATGATACCGCTCTCGAAGAGATTGGCGTCAACTGGGGTGCGTCGCAGAATCTAATTTCCGCGGGTGGGCTGGTGCCACCCCCGGGGGCGACAGGCTCGAATGCGACCAGCACCTGGACCGCGAATGCCCTGCATCGCCTGCCGTCGGTCAGTGTCCCCATCCAACCGGCGACCGACGGCACGGGTCTGAATCTCAGTTTCCTACGCCTGGGCAACCCGCAGATATCAGCGGTGATCACCGCCGTTGAGCGCAAGGCGCAGAGTCGCATCCTAGCGCGACCCGAATTGATCACCTTGAATGGGGTGCGCGGCAATGTTTTTACGGGCACGCAATACGCCTACATCGCTGATTACGAAGTGGTCAACAACAACCTCGATCCCGTGATCGAAGTCCTGACCATCGGTGCCAGTCTCGACATCAAACCGTATATCAGCGCCGATCGTAAATACGTGACCATGGAATTCCGCCCGGCATTGGCTTCGGTGTCGTTCTTCGTCGAAGTGATCACCGCTCCACGTGTCATCGGCGATGGCGAGAATAGCGTGGTGGTTCCCAATCTGGCCTTTCCGATCGAACTGCCCAATGTGCGCTTGGACGAAGTCTCGACCACGGTGCAAGTTCCCGACGGCGGCGGTATTGTGGTCGGTGGCTTTCAAAATATCACTGACGAGGCCGTCAGCTCGAAAGTGCCCTTTCTCGGGCACATCCCCTTCCTCGGGCGTCTATTCGGCGTTCGCGGCCGTTATCATCAGCGCGAGAAGATCTTCCTTCTCGCCCATGTCCGTATCATCGACTACCAGGAAGCGGAGGATCATCTGTGACCCCCACGCCCATGCACCGCATCTCCCCGACCCTGAGCCGCTGCGTCGCCAGCGCCACCGTCCTGGCCTTGGCCGGGATCGGCAGCCTGGCCCATGCTGCTGACGCACCTGCTCCGGTGACCCCGGCCTCGACTGCCTTGGTGGATTACGCCAAAGAGGCCGATGTTCATCGCCAGGGCCGCGAGGTCGCGGCAAACTACCATCACGAGATGGGTCAGTTGGCCTTGCAGGAAAACCGGCTTGATGACGCGGTGCGCCATTACACCACCGCTGTCGACTATCAACCGGACAACGAGCAGTACCGCAAGGACCTCGCCAACGCTCAGGCGTTGTCTGGCCACAACCGTGACGCGCGTTCGGTGTACGTGAACCAGCTCGCGGACCAGCTCTCGGTCAACCAGCAGCGCTTGTGGGCCGAAGCCCAGAGTCGCATCGAAGAAGGCCAGAAGCAGTTGGTCTCCGGTGACTTCCGCGAAGCTGAGCGCAGTTTCCAGCTCGCCCACATCCGCCTCGAATCCCTCCCCTATGCCGATGACCGCAAAGAGGCCGAGCAGCGCCGGGTCGAAGGCCTGCTCACCGAGACCCGCACCCGCAAGGCTAAGCAGGAGCTTGATGAAGCCAGCGCACGCAATGCCGCCGCTGTCGATCGCCAACAGCAGATCCGCGAAGCCAGTCTGCGGCTCGAACGTGATCGTATTTCGGCGATGTACGACCGCGCCCTCAAGGCGCGCGAACGCCGCGACTACGATGAGGCGATTCTGCTCTGCGAGCAGATCCTCAAGGTCAACCGCGCCGAGGACCAAGCCCACGACTTGCTGGTCAAGTGCCGGCGCGAACGCCACGTCTATCTGCGTCAGGTCACTGCCGACCGCTGGGATGAAGAGCACAAGCTGTTGTCGGAACAGATCCGCACCGCGATGCTGCCCCAGTTGGAATTGCTGACCTACAGCCACGACTGGCATGAGATCGATGCTCGGCGCACGGCGCCTACCCATGGTTTGTCGGACGGCGAAAACGACCCCTGGCGCCAGGGTATCAATGCCGCCCTGGACCAGGAAATCACGCTCGATTTCCAGGATACCGATCTGATCGACGTGATCTCCTTCTTGCAGAAGATCACCAACGTCAACTTCGTCATCGATCCCCAGGTCATTGCCGGGGGCGCAGTGCCGCCGGTCACCCTCCGGGTCGAAGGCATGAGGCTGCGCTACGTGCTTGATTACGTGATGCGTCTGACCCAGCTTAATTACGCGATGCGCGATCAGGCCATCTACGTGAGTGACGCGACCGGCCTGCGCGGGTCGACCTACATGAAATTGTATGATGTCCGCGATCTCCTTCAGGGCATGACGATGTTCCCTGGTCCGGATCTCGACATCCCCGAACCGGGCGGCACCGGATCGCGTCTGCTGCCTCCGGTGCAGGATGATCAGCCGCCGGAGCTCGATGAATTCGTCGATATTATTCAACGCGTGGTCGCCCCCGAAACCTGGGGTGGCGAAAGCGGGGCCCAGATCGGCGAATTCCAGGGTTCGATGGTCGTCACTCAGACCGCCCTCGTGCACCAGCAGGTCGAAGAACTGCTGCGCCAATTGCGCAACCAGCGCGGCACTCAGATTCACGTCAAGGTCAAGTTCCTGTCGGTGTCCAATGCCCTCCTTGAAGAGATCGGGGTCAGTTGGAACAGATATGACACCACCTTGGGTGCACCCGTCGGCGTCCCCGGCATCGCGCCTGGTGCCAGCGCTCTGCCCCTGCAGGGTATCGGCGCCTACAACGCAAACGGCAGCTTAGCTACCGGCGCGGCGCTCAATAATTCCCTGTCGACCCTGCTCTATCCAGGCAATCGTCCGTTTGGTCGCCCCACAGGCCCCGGTGATGCCTTGACGGTGCAGACCCAATGGTTCCACCTCGCCGATGGCCTGTTTGCCTCGGCCGTGCTGCAAGCGGTGGAAAAGGAATCTCGTTCCAACATCGTCTGGGAACCGGACGTGACCTTATTCAATGGCCAACAGGCGCATCTGGTCCACATCAATCAGCAGAGCTACATCGCCGACTATAATGTCGTCCAGGGCCAGTACGATCCGATCATCTCGATCCTCTCTTACGGCACCGTGCTCGACGTGCAGGCGGTGGCCTCGGCGGACAAGAAGTACATCACCATGACCCTGCGGCCGACCAATGCCCAGGTCGCGCGGTGGCGCCGCTTCGGTTCACCTGTGGCCAGTTTCGGGGATGGCACCAACAATGTGGAGAACGATCCGAACGGGGTCGCGATCGCCGGCGGCAATCCGCTCCTGATCCCCGAGTTGATCTACTCGTCGGTGCGCACTTCGGTCACCATCCCCGATGGTGGCAGTCTGCTCATCGGTGGCATGACCAATGGGCGTAGTGCTCGCTCGCACCAGGGCGTGCCCTTCCTGAGCCATATTCCATTTCTGGGCCGGCTCTTCTCGTCCAACGGACGCGAGGAGCAGGAGCAGCGTCTGATGGTAATGGTCAGCGGCGACATTGTCCTCTTCGAGGAGATCGAATCGCGCCTATAACAGCGCATAGAGCGGCTATTGTGTAATCAATGGCCGCAAGGGGCATGCAGAATCCCAGGGGCGTATCGCCCCTGGGATTCGTCGTTTTCGCCCGGGGCACGGGCAGGGTAACCGAAGCCCCGGCCACTGGCCCCTGGCCTCTGGCGGCGGTCAACCTAGCGTATTCAACCACCTCCAGAGGACGGCAATGGCGCGGACACGCAGCGGGATCACAGCCAGCGGGATGGCAGCCACCCAGCCGGACGCTGGCGGGCGTTTCGGGCCGTATGGCGGGCGTTACGTGCCCGAGACCCTGGTCCCGGCGTTGGACGAATTGACCGCGGCCTATCGCAGCCTGAAAGGCGATCGCGAATTTCAGAAACGCTTCCGTGGGCTGCTTCGTGATTACGTCGGCCGCCCAACCCCGCTGACCTTTGCCGAGCGTTTGTCGAAACAGTTCGGTCGCCGTATCTGGCTTAAGCGCGAAGACCTCAATCATACCGGGGCGCATAAAATCAATAATGCCATCGGTCAGGCGCTGTTGGCGCAGCGCTTGGGCAAGAAACGGGTGATCGCCGAAACCGGCGCGGGCCAGCATGGGGTCGCCACCGCGACCGCGTGTGCCCTGCTCGGACTCAAATGTACCGTCTACATGGGCGTCGAAGATATGCGCCGCCAAGCGCCGAATGTATTTCGCATGCGGCTGTTGGGCACCGAAGTGGTCGGCGTGACCTCAGGTACCAAGACCTTGAAGGACGCAGTGAACGAAGCCCTGCGCGATTGGGTCTCGTCGGTCGAAAGCACCCATTACATCATCGGTTCCGCCCTGGGCCCGCATCCTTATCCGCTGATGGTGCGCGATTTCCAAAGCGTTATTGGCCGTGAAGCCCGGGCTCAGATTCAAAAAGTCGAAGGTCGCCTGCCGCATGCCTGCGTCGCCTGTGTCGGCGGCGGTTCGAACAGCATTGGTTTATTTCATCCCTTTATCGCCGATGCTGGCGTGCGCCTGATTGGCGTCGAAGCCGGTGGCGACGGAATGGAACTCGGCCGCCACGCCGCCCGCTTCGAAGGCGGTACGTTTGGCGTGTTTCAAGGCATGGCCAGTTATGTCCTGCAAAATGCGGATGGTCAGGTGATGGGCACGCATTCGGTCAGCGCCGGCCTAGATTATGCATCGATTGGCCCCGAACACGCCTGGCTGCGCGATCTCGGCCGCGCTGAATATCGTCGCTGCAGCGACGCCCAGGCTCTGGCTGGCGTACATCTCCTCGCCGAAAACGAAGGCATCATCCCCGCCTTGGAATCCGCACACGCCCTGGGCATACTCGAAGATATTTGCGCCGACCTGCCGAAAAAGGCGATCGTCATTGTCAATATCAGCGGCCGCGGCGACAAAGACGTTGCCGAGATTGCGCGTTGTGAAGGGGTATCGCTGTGAGCGGGCCGAGCGTCCGGAAGTCGGCGGCGATCTCGAAAGTCCGGAAGTCGGCTTCGATCTCGAAAGTCCGAAAGTCCGGAAGTCCGGAAGTCCGGAAGTCTCCCGTGCGGGAATCTAGGGCGGGATTGGACTCTTCTTCTGCCAATGGCCGCAAAAGCGCAGCAAAATCAATTGCCAACGGACTTCCGGACTTCCGGACTTCCGGACTTCCGGACCGTGCACAGGCGCTTCTGGACCCGAAAAACCGCCTCGCCGACACCTTCAGCCAACTTAAGACCGCGGGCCGAAAGGCCTTCATCGCCTACCTGTGCGCGGGCGATCCGGATCTCGATACCACCGTTGATCTGGTGGTCGCGATGGCTGAGCAGGGCGTGGATATTATTGAATTGGGCATTCCCTATAGCGATCCGATGGCGGATGGGGTGGCGATCCAGGCGGCGTGTGAACGGTCCTTGGCCGGCGGCACCAGCGTGATTCGGGTGCTCGATGCGGTGCGGCGTATTCGCGCGCGGACGGCATTGCCGTTGGTGGCATTTACCTATATTAATCCGGTGCTGGCCTATGGCGCCGAGCGTTTTGCGCGCGATGCGGTCGCTGCTGGTCTGGATGCGGTGCTGCCGTTGGATCTGCCGCCGGATGAAGATCACGCGGTTATTGACGTTTTTCGGGCCGCGGGCCTGGCCAATGTCTGCTTGGCAGCGCCAACCACCACTGCGGCGCGCAGGAAATTCCTTGCCAGTGAAAGTCGTGGATTTTTATACTACGTCTGCCGCCTTGGCGTCACCGGCGAACGCGTCAGTCTGCCGGCCGACCTTGGGCGCCAGGTGCAGACCTTGAAAAAAGTATCTGACGCGCCGGTGTGTATCGGCTTTGGCATTTCAACCCCAGAACAGGCCGCCGAAGCTGCTGGGCACGGCGATGGGGTCATCGTTGGCAGTCATCTGGTGCAATTGATCGCCAATCATCCCGGACCGCGCGCCAAATTGGTGGCCACTGTTTCCGCGCGCGCCGGACTCCTTGCTGCCGCGGTGCACGGTGTGTAAGCATGGCCAGGAATGCCGTGTACCGGCAGGACACGGCCAACCGTGATCAGGGGCATGCTCCCAGATATCTTCGATCTGCCGATGTCGCTGGGCGATCATCTGCATGAATTACGGCGGCGTCTGATCGTACCGATCGTTGCCTTTGTTCTGTTGTTCATACTCGGCTTTGCGATCGACAACCAATTGAAATCCTTTCTGATTCAACCGCTCTTGCGCGCGGTGGATTTGGTCGGGATCGAAACCGCGACCAAGGTCGGGCTCGATCCGGCGCGCGGTGAACGGATGCTGACGGTGTTCGGCGTCGGCGAATCAGTGATGCTGTCGATGAACGTGGCCTTTGTGTTCGCTATCGCGCTGACCATTCCGATTTTCCTTTATCAGGCCTGGGCCTTTGTTGCGACCGGACTCAAGGTCAAAGAACGCGCCTTAGGATTATTATTTGTTCCCGTCGGAGTAGCGTGTTTTTACGTGGGGCTGGTGATCGCTTATTTCTGGGGATTGCCGCTGCTGCAGGCGTGGCTGATTAGCTGGACTGCCGGTGATCCGCTGGTCTATCACATGGAGCTGCGTTCGGTGAGTTATTTCACCGACTTCTTGCAGTTCGGCATCGCCATCGGCCTCATTTTTGACATCCCCTGGCTGGTGGTGGTGCTGGTACGGGTTGGCCTAGTCACCCCGCAGTGGTTGGCGAAGCGGCGCCGCTTCATCGTGCTGGGCAATATCGTCCTTGCTGCTGGGCTGACCCCGACCTCCGACGCCACCACCTTGTTCATCACCTTCGTGCCGATGCAGATATTATTCGAGTTAGGGCTGCTGGTCAGCCGTCTGTTCGTGCCGAAAGCTAAAACTGAAAAAGCAGAAACCGAGCCAAATTCTCATGCCTGAACGTCCGGTGGTCGTGATTAAATTGGGCAGTAGCTCGCTGGTGGCCGCCGATGGTTGCCTGGACGGCGCGTTTCTCGGCGTCATCGCCAAGGCTATTGCGGCAGCAGTGGCTGCGCGTTGGCGCCCGGTGGTGGTCACCAGCGGAGCGGTAGCCAGTGGTATGGGAACTCTCGGCCTGAAAGACCGCCCGAGCGCATTATCCGACCGCCAAGCCCTGGCTGCCATCGGTCAAATTGGACTCGCGCAGACGTGGTCGGCGCGGCTCGCCGCCGAAGGGCTTACCGCGGCCCAGGTCTTGCTGACCAATGACGATTTCGCCGACCGCCGTCGTTACCTGAATCTTACCGCGACGTTTCGCGCCTTGTTCGCCTACGGCGCGGTGCCGGTGGTGAATGAAAATGATACCGTGGCGGTCGAAGAATTGACCGTGGGCGATAATGATCGCCTCTCTGCCTTGCTGGCGACCCAGTTGGGTGCCAAGCTTTTGGTTCTGCTCACCGACATCGATGGCGTCTATACGGCGGATCCGCGTGTGCATGCGGATGCGACGCGGATCAGCGAACTTGCCGAAGTGACTCCGGCGGTGATGGCCGCCGCCGGAGGCGGTGGTCGCTTGGGACGCGGCGGCATGCGCTCAAAATTGGAAGCCGCCCGCTTGGCCACCGCTGCCGGGGTGACCACGGTGATCGCCCCGGCGCGCAGTCCCGATGCCCTGGCGCGCGTATTGGCAGGCGCTGATTGCGGGACGCGCATTTGTGCCCGCGCCGATGCGACCGGTGATGGCCGCCGCCGTTGGCTGGCGTCTACGCAACAACCGAAAGGCACGGTCACCGTCGACGCGGGCGCCGCTGCTGCATTATTGCGTCAGGGCCGCAGTTTGTTGCCCATCGGCGTTACCGCCGTGGCTGGGCGCTTTGTACGCGGGGATACGGTCGGGATTCTCGATCCCGCGGGCGAAGAAATCGCCCGCGGTCTGGCTAACTTGACCGCTGACGAAGTAACCGCCGTCGCCGGACAACGCCTCGACGCCGCGGCCAAGACTTTGGGCTATGTTTTGCCCAAGGCCTTCATCCATCGCGATAATTTACTGCTGCTCGGCCGCTGAACCTGCCTCGCATGAGTGAGGCAGGCCACGGTGGCCTCACGTCGGCGACGGCGCTTCCAGATTCAGATAGGCGACCTCACGCGGGGTGAGCGCGATATCCAAGCCCTGCAACGAGCTTGCGGTTTCGCTGATCTGGCGCGGGCCAATCAGCGGGAAGGTGGCAAAGGGCTGATTCAGCACATAGGCCAGGGCGAGCTGGATCGGCAGGACTTTTTTGGTCTTGGCCAGGATACGGGCGCGCTCCAGACGTTGAAAGTTGTCTTCGGCGTACCAGCAGCGAGTCAATTCTTCGTCGGCGGTGAATTTCGGATCCGCACGCAGGAAGAAACCCCGCGCCTGGCTAGACCATGGCAGTAAGGCGATGTCATTTGCCGCCAAGAAGGCCCGGCTTTCGGCGTCGGATGCCGACACGCAGCCCCGCCAGATGGGAGCGACCATGCGCGCGAGCGAGAAATTATTCGACAGGACGTTGAAGCCCTGCACCCCCTTGGCCTTGGCATATGCGTTGGCCTCGGCGACGCGCTTGATGCTCCAGTTGGAACCCCCGAACACGGTGATGCGCCCGGCGCGAACGTGCTCATTGAGCACATCAATGAATTCACCGACCGGAATATCCAGATTATCCCGGTGCATCATGTAGATGTCGGCGCACTGGCTGCGCTGACGCTCCAGTGAGATCAGCAATTGTTCGGTGAGTTTTTTCGGATTGCAGTCGGGGGTATGCGCGCCTTTGACCGTGACCACGACCTGATCGCGGATGCCACGTTGTTCGATCCACTGGCCGAGGTTGGACTCATGCTTGCCGCCGCCATAAATGACCGCGGTGTCATAGGCATTGCCGCCGCGTTCAAACCAATCATCCCACACGGCCGCTCCTTGGCGATAGTCGTTTTGGTTGTCGCAGCCCAAAATCAGCCGCGAGACCGGTTTCTTCAGGCCGGGAATCTGCCCATACGGCATATGGGCGTCCGCGCGGCGTTGCAGGCTGCCGCGTACCGGCGTTAGGCCAGCCGGTTTTTCCTGCTCAAAAGTAAGGCCGATGGCGGCGCGCCATTGATCCAGGGTGCGCATCTGGCCCAGGGAATCATCCCACGTCATCGCCGGCGTGGGGGCTTGGCCAGCAGCCGCATGCTGGGCGACCAGGTCAATTTCACAGGCATAGGCATTGACGCCATCGCCCACGGTTTCGATCTGGGGTTCCTTACCGTTGCAGCGGATGGTGATGCTGGCATCGGCCTTGGGAAAATGCTGCCAGGGATGATTGAGGTGGATGGTGCCCTCGGTGCCGACCAGCAAAACTTCATTGTCCCGGTTCAGGCGCACGCCAGTAGCGACTTCGGCGATGATGTCCTGGGGAAATTTCAGAATGGCCGAGGCATATTCATCCACGCCCGTGGTGCCGAGATGACCAGCGCCACTGACGGCAATCGGTTCGGCCACGTCAGTACCCAGGGCGGCCCCGGCGACCAGGCGCGCAAAGCTGACCGGATAGCATCCGACATCAAGAATCCCGCCGCCGCCCAGGGCATTGCTGAACAGGCGGCCTTCTGGATTTTCTCCGGCCCGGAAACCAAAAGTGGCGCGGATCACGCGCAACTCACCGATCACACCCGAACGCACCAGCTCCAGCACCCGCGCGGTCTGCGGATGACAGCGGTACATGAATGCTTCCATGAGGAAGACGCCGTTTTCACGCGCCGCCTGGATCATCGCTTCGGTCTGAAAGGAATTCAGTGCGATCGGCTTTTCACAGAGCACATGTTTTTTTGCCTCGCACGCGGCAATCACCCAGCGGGGATGAAAGGGATGTGGGGTGGCGATATAGACCGCATCGACTTCCGGATCCGCCAGCAGCGCCTCATAGGAGCCATGCACCCGCGGCACCGCGAATTCCTTGGCAAACGCCTCAGCCTTGGCCAAGGACCGACTGCCGACTGCCACCAGCTTGGCATGCTTGGTCGCCGGAATGGCCTGAGCGAATTTTTTGGCGATGGAACCGGGGCCGATGATGCCCCAACGCAGAGTGGTGATGGTCACTGATGTTTCTCCTTCGCTCTATATCTGGGGTTTCTTTCCCTTCTCCATATCAAAATTGGTCATGGGCATGTGATCGTTGGTTCGATGTCCTATGTCCTATGTCCTATGTCCTTTGTCTACGTATTGTCGGCGAGGTGCCGCGCCGTTTTCAAATGGTCCTAAGTCCGAGGTCCTAAGTCCGAGGTCCTCGAATCGTCTGCATGTGGGGTGGCTGATGGATCGGTATGATATTCTGAGTCGGGCATGCATTGTTTCGGCTAAATAGGCTTGTGGCGAATACTGGTACGAGGTGGATTATTCAGGTCAGGAATAATTTCGGTCAACAGTGCAAGGACCTCGGACCTCGGACCTCGGACCTCGGACATAGGACCAATGTTGTTCACTTAACAGCCCTCCGCTGAATACTTCGTCCATGGGGACTTTTGCATTCGCGTGGATAGTGTCGTCCGGGTTTGGGTAGGTAGGCGAAT